>OLRV01000391.1_pt1 | contig 44125 bp, 40 predicted proteins | sample 1672421 | NCBI WGS metagenome assembly OLRV01 (sample SAMEA3136684, study PRJEB25190) | human gut metagenome | biome: human gut; feature: human-associated habitat; material: faeces | place: Austria | collected 2013
TTATTGCACATGAAAAACCATTAAGATTAATTATTAGTCTTAATATACCCCCCCCATACTAGGTTTTACAGAATATTTTGTTTTCATGTGTATCTCTCCTTTGTTTTTTTAAGCTTGAGATTTTTTGTTACTCTCGCTATTACAAGATAATAATATCAAAAAAAGATACTTTTTTCAAGTACCTTTTAGCATATTATTTCGTTATTTTCATCAAAGTTTATATTTATAAACTTTTGAGCAGCTAAGTAGTCACACATATGGACAAATCTTTGATATTTGGTTTTTGGTTTTTGTAATACTTCGTTACCGTTAAAGTCAGTATTCCACTGTCCCATATGAGTTTCTATCATACTACATACTAAGTTAACTTCTTCTTCTGTTAAAGTAGTTTCTTTTTTATTATCTTTTATAAGCTTACTTGCTAAAAGTGGGTGTTCTATTTTTGTGTATCTTTCTTCAGGTATTCCACGTTTTACCGTGTCATGCATTATTAATGCAAGTATTATTAAGTCTTTCTCATCTTTTGTAAACTTATATCCAATAGTGTCATTATTTAATAATGTATTAGCTATTTTTACTGCAGCTTTAGTGTGCCTTAAAAGTCCACCTTCACCCTGACTGAATGCTGGGTGGTATTTGCCTGTAGAACTAGCAGCCTCTTTATAGAAGTAATCAGGTATTTTACTAATTAGTACTTCTACACTACTTCTAATTCTATCATTCTTAATATAGTTAAGTTCTGTATTAAAAACCACGGCCGCCACCTCCGCCTCCGCCGAAGCCTCCACCAGAAGAAAATCCACCGCCGAAACCACTTCCACTTGAACTAGAGCTTTCAGCTATTTTAGACGCTACTTCAGAATGTGCTGTAGAAATTGACGAGTGTACTGTTCTATTAATATTGCTATTTAAACTACTCCATAAGTAATAATCAAATACAAAATCTCTATTAGTGTAATCATTTGGATACATTTCATTAAACTTAATTTTCATAGTCTTACCTACTTTATCTGCAAGACCAAATATATTAGCATATACTAAGTATCTTTCCCATAACTTAATTTCAGGAAGTTCTTTTTCATCAAATCTACCAAAATCTTTTAAAAATCTTTCAAAAGCTTTCCATTTATTATAGTCTAAGTTACCTCTTATAGTTCTTTTGTTAAAGCTAACTAAATATATTATATAAACTATTGTACTAATTATAACTATAAATGCAAGTAAGTTAAACATACCTAGTTTTATATCTAAATAAAGTATTAATATACTTACTAAGGCATATAGTGAAAACTTAAGTTTAACACTTCTATTATTTTCATAGAAGTTTAATTTTTCACTTTCATTAGTAACAATACTTTTCCAAGTATCAAAACCTTTTAAGAATGGACTAGTTGTACCATTAACTTCTTTAGCATATTTTTTTATATCTTTTAAAGTAACCATATTATTACTTCCAGCTTTATTAAAAAGTATATCCATTACTTTCTTTTCGCCCTCATTTAACTCACTTTCGTCTACTGTAGTTCTAGTAAATTTATAGTCTTTCTTATCTAACTTTTCAAAACTAATTTTTTTCTTATATATTAGATTTAATATACTAGTAGAAAAAGCTTTTTCAGTTATCTTTTTATCATATAGGTATTCAATTGCTGTTACATCATAGTCATCTATAAACTCTCTATTGTATTCCATATCAAAAGAGCGCTTTCTTTCTTTGTCATACTTAATATATAGATAAACTATTATTAATAGTAAAATTAATAAATAAGTCCCACTTAAAGCATATGTTCCATACACTAATATTTTAGCAGTTTTTCTTTGTTTATTAGCATCATCAGCTCTTACTTGTTCCACTTCTAGTATTTTGTCTAACGCATCAACCTTACTTTTCTTTAAGAATGGATGGTCTACCATAATTAAACTTTTATCAAAAACCATTCTCATATCTACTGGAGTATTCTTACTTAAGTCTTCAATTTTTAAGTATCCTCCATAATATTTAGTAACTCCTTCTACTTCGTCAGCTATTCTACTAACTTCTCCACTTAGTGGACCATGTGCCCATACTCTTGTTTCGTTAGTAGTTGCCTGTGGTAAAGTAACTCTTAATTGGTACCTTCCTATATCATCATCAAACCCATTACCTATAAAACTTAAATACAACTCTGCTACATCATTATGTAGTACTACTGTATTACCTAAAGTATATTCTATATAAAAGTATGTACTAGAATTAACTGTTTCATTATACATCTTTATACTTTTGCCATTTGTAATATCACTGATAGTATAGCATCCACGATTATTAGTGCATTCACTAAATTCAGTCACTTCACTATTAAACGCGTCAAAACTTAACTCTCCATTATAGTTTATACTACCAACTTTTATATTGTCTATTCCAGTTGGGTTATATATACTACTTCCTTCAAAACTAGAAGTATCTCCAGTAAAGTCTCCTAATCTATCATTTTTATAAACTAAGTCTCTTATATAACCATTATAACTACCAGTACTCTTGATAATCTCTCTTACTTTTAAGTTCCCACTTATATCAATACTAGCATCTACTATATAATCATCTATTTTATAATTAACATTACTTACTGCATAGTTAACACTAATAAATGAAAATAAACTTATTATTAAAACCAATATTTTTTTCATAAATCCTCCTATTAAAAGAAAAAAGCTTACATTTAGTAAGCTTAAAACTGTACTTTTGGAGCAACTTTAGCTTCAGTTTCTGCTTCAAAGAATGCTTCCTTTTTAAATCCAAATATTTTAGCAACTAAATTTGAAGGAAATAATTCAACTTTATTATTTAAAGATAAAACTGTATCATTATAAAATTGTCTAGCACTAGATATTTTATCTTCTGTTTCTTCAAGATTACTTTGAAGTTTTAAGAAACTTGTATCAGCTTTTAATTCAGGATAACTTTCGCTTAATGCAAATAATTGTCTAATAGCGCCAGTTAACTCATTATTAGCTTTCATTTCATCTTCTTTTGTACCTGCTACAGTAAATTTATTTCTTGCTTCAATTACTCCTTTCAAAGTATCACTTTCATGTTTTGCATACCCTTTAACAGTTTCAACTATATTAGGTATTAAGTCAAATCTCCTTTTTAATTGTACTTCAATTTGTGCCCATTGGTCTTTTACTCTATTTCTTAATTTAATTAAAGTATTGTATGTACTAATTACATAAAGAATGATTAAAAGCACAACTATTCCCACAATTATCCATGGATTCATATCATTACCACCTTTCTTATTTAATTATACAATAAATATTTTTATTTATCTACATATTTTTTAGTTTTGCATTATATTTTACAGTAATTCCATTAATAATATTATTAAATGAAGCCATAACTTCTTCTTCAGTCAAAGTTCTCTCTTCACTCATATAGTTAAGAGTAAATGTTAAACTCTTTTCTTTACCCATAATATACTCGTCATACGCTACTACTTCTGTAAGTGTTTTACCACCAAGTTTTCTAATATCCTTAATAATATTATCACTTACTACAACATCACTAAATATAAACGATATATCTTTTTTAATACTAGGATATTTACTTAATTCTTTAAACTTAATCTTACCAGCTTTAACACTTCTTAATGTACTTAAGTTAATTTCACATACATACAAGTCTTCTTTGTTTACTAGTGGATGTACTTTACCAATAAATCCAACGTTTAATCCATTTAGTATTATATTTGCACTCATATATGGATGCATTTCTTTAATAGTCACGTCACTTACAAATGAGTATCTTCCTTTATAGCCAAGGTAATCTAGTAAAGACTCAACTACACCTTTTAAATAGTAGAAATCTATTTTAACACTAGTATTAATTCCAGTAATAAATTCTCCACTCATAAGTATTGCTAGTTTACTTGTTTCAACATAGTCATTTTCTACTTTAGAATAACATGAACCTATTTCAAATATGCTTACATTCTTAATGTTTCTTGCTTTATTATATTCATAAACATTAATTAAAGACGAGATTAAACTATTTCTTAAAGTGCTTCTTTCGCTATTTAAAGGTTCCATTACTTCAACTGGAGTAAATTCTTCACTTACAAATTTATTAATGTCTTTTTTATTAATAAGGCTATATGTAATAGTTTCATTTAGTCCCATATCACTTAATTTAGTCTTAATAATTCTATCATAGTTATCATACTTACTTCTTCCATTGTTAGTGCTAGGTAGTGTAATAGGTACTTCATCAACCCCATATATTCTACCAATTTCTTCTATGATGTCTTCCTTAATAGACACATCTAATCTTCTACTAGGTACAATTATATCAAACTCATCATTATTAATGTTTACACTAAATTTAAGTTTATTTAATACATTTACAACATCTTCCTTAGTTAGACTAAGTCCTAGAACACTGTTGATTTTCTCAAGCGAGATTATTACGTGTTTTTCACTCTTATCAACTTTATCATAGATTATTAAGCCTTCACTAACTGTACCACCAGCAAGACTAGAAAGTAACTCTTTGCTTCTATTGATAGCTAAGTATGTTCTTTTATAGTCAAGACCTTTTTCAAATCTACTAGATGCTTCACTTCTTAATATTCTCTTAGCAGTTTTTCTAATAACACCAGGAGTAAATATTGCACTTTCTATAAGAATGTTTTTAGTATCCATTGTTACTTCAGTAGAAAGTCCGCCCATCACACCAGCTAGTCCAATTACACCACTTTCATTATATATTACTATATCATTATTTGTTAGTTTTCTTTCTGTTTTATCTAGTGTAGTTAGCACTTCTTCACTATTAGCCATTCTAACACCAATTAACTTACCTACTTTATCAGCGTCATAAAAGTGAAGTGGTTGACCAGTTTCAAGCATTACATAGTTACTTATATCTACTACGTTGTTAATTGGTCTTATACTAGAAGCTATTAAAGCATTTTTAATATAGTCAGGACTTTCCTTAATAGTGACATTATTAACTCTTCCTAATAAATATAATGAACAATTATCAGTATCAACACTTAAGTTAACATCGCAAAGAAAGGTATCTTTAACACTTTCATATACTGGTGTTGGTTCATTTACAGGTTTATCATAAACTGCCCCTAGCTCATAAGCCAAGCCTATCATGCTAAGTAAGTCACTTCTATTTGCAGTTAATTCAAAATCTACTATCTCGTCATCTAAACCAAGATACTCTAAAGCATCCATTCCAATAGGCGCGTCACTTGGTAGTTCGTGTATTCCGTTTATGTCCATTTCGTTTAAGAACTTCTTGTCAAGCCCTAGTTCTTCTAAACTACAGCACATTCCGTTACTTATTGCCCCTCTTATAACACCTTTTTTAATTGTGCCACCAGGCAACACTGCTCCATCTTTTGCAACAATTACTTTTAAACCTTTTCTCATATTAGGTGCACCACACACTATATCAAGTACTTCATCTCCAACATCAATTTTACAAACGTGTAAATGATCACTATCTGGGTGCATTTCACACTCTAAAACGTGTCCAACAACTAAGTTAGTTGCATTAACTAGTTTTCCAGCATAGTCATACTCATTTCCTACACGTGTCATATCTTCAGCAATAGTTTTTATATCAATACTTTTAACATCAATATAATTACTTACAAACTTTTTACTTAGTATCATTATTTAGTCTCCTTTCTATTAAAAGTATTTAATAGTCTTATATCATTTGTATAAATATTTCTTAAGTCAGTTATACCATACTTAAACATTGCAAGTCTATCAAGCCCTACACCAAAAGCAAAGCCTGTATAAACTTTAGGGTCATATCCACACATTCTAAGTACGTTTGGATGAACCATTCCTGAACCAAGTATTTCTATCCAACCAATATTTTTACATAATGAGCATCCTTTACCACCACATTTAAAGCAAGTTACATCTACTTCATAAGATGGTTCAGTAAATCCAAAATAACTAGGTCTAAATCTAATATTAGTGTTTTCTCCAAGCATTCCTTTAGCCATTTCTAATAGTGTACCTTTTAAGTCACTTAGGCTAATATTTTTGTCTACTACAAGAGCTTCTAACTGCATAAATTGATGTGAATGAGTAGCGTCATCATCATCTCTTCTATAAACTTTACCAGGACAAATCATTTTAATTGGAGTTTTATGGGTATTTGCAAGCATTGTTCTTACCTGTACACTACTAGTTTGACTACGAAGTAACATATCTTCAGTTATATAGAAAGTATCTTGCATATCTCTTGCTGGATGGTCTTTTGGAATATTTAATTTTTCAAAACAGTTTACATCTGTTTCAATTTCAGGCCCAGTTACAACATCATAACCCATGCTAACAAACAAGTCTTCTAAGTCATTTCTTACTAAAGTTAATGGATGCATACTACCAGATTTAACTTTTTTACCAGGTAAAGTAACATCAATTCTCTCGCTTTCTAACTTCTTGTTTAATTCTTCTGTACTTAAATTCTCGTATTTCTCATCAAACAAGCTATTAAAGTTATTTCTAAACTCGTTAGTTAAAACTCCTACACTTTTCTTTAAATCATTACTCATAGTACCAATACTTTTCATAATTTCTGTAAATTCACTTTGTTTACCAAAATATTTACTTTTAATTAAGTTTAACTCGTCTATTTTTTTACTACTTTCAATTTCTTTTCTAGCATTTTCAAGTAAATTACTTAATTTTTCTTTCATATTATCACCCTTTCAAAATAAAAAACTTCATGACTTAAGGACTACAAACTGCAGCGGTACCACCTTAATTCATAAAGTTAATTTATGCTTCTCTTAAGTTAACGCCTTTATTACGCTCTTTTATATAATGGAAAACGAACTTTCATATATAACATTGTTAGTTTACACCTACCACTAACTCTCTACAATTATAAATTATATACTACCTTTTTTCCTAAAAGATACTTATATTTTAATACATTTAATTTAATTTTTCAAGTAGTAAACTAAATATTTCTCTTTAAAACATTTATATTTCTTCCGAGATTATTATATTCACTAACTAACTCATGTAGTCTTTCTATACTTACTCCAGTTACTTTCGTAATCTCTTCTGTACTAACAAGTTTTCTTGCTAAATATGTAAGCACTGCTAGACTTTCATTCTCACTAAAGTAACTAAGTAATTCTTTGTATTCTTTACTTCTAGCAATATTTCTCATATCTCTTAAACTATTAATTCTAACACCTACATACTTTTCTTTACTCTTTCTATTAAAATAATGAACTGCTTTTTCTAACATCACTTTAATTCTATGATTGTCTTCACTACTAAATGTATGTAATTCACTTGTATTTGAATAATCTACTCCATACTTCTTTTGTAAAAGCATTTTATCTTCATTACTTAGTGTATCAATAAACTCTAAAAGTAAATATTTCTCTTCAGCATTAACTCTTTCAAATAAACTCTTATACTTTTTAATTTCTCTATCTTTTAAACTCCAAGATAACTTAGTTATAACAAAACGTGTGATATATTCGTTTTCCTGTGTTGTCATAATATTTTTAGTAGTAGTCAAATCAAAATTTTCCCCATATTTCTTTATTAGAATATCTTTATCTTTTTCTTGAAGACTCTCTATTGCCTTTAACACTCTTAATTTAAACTCATCCATTGTTTCATCATCAAACTTATTCTTACTTAATATAAGAAATAATGGTTTAAAGTTAGTATGTACTAATTTAAGTTTACCACTTTTTAGTCTTTCTATAGACTTTTTTCTTAATAAACTATTCTTTTGTTCAAAATTAACAGCCACTTCTTTATCTAAATTTTCTCCAAATAAACTATATATACGTTCCTGTTCTTTCTTGCTTAAAAGGCTTATTCTTTCTTTAATAGTATCTAAGTCTAGATTAACATAATCAGTAATTTTAACAAACTCACCATTCTCTAACAAAGCAAACTTTCTTCTAATTAATCTACAAATTCTTACGTTTATCTCATCATTTACTTTATTATCTACTTTATACAACTTGTCAAAGTTTTCTCCAAATTTCTTTTTTAGTGTTTTAATACTTTCTTCATCTAAAGAATAAACCACTCTTAACACTTCTTCCTTAGGTCTATCAAATTGATTAAAGAAACCTTTATAAACACTAGAATAATCTACTTTTCTAGTTGATACTTTACCTTCTTTAATAGCTTTTTGTACTTTCTTTATTATATATAAATTCTTTTGTCTAATCTCTTTAGTTACTACACCACTTTTAAGTTCATTATCTTTATAAGAATACTCAGTAAATAAATTAATTAGTTCTTTTTCTTTTAAAGTATCTATTAACTTAATTACAGTTTCTTTTGGTGCATTAAATTCATTAAATAAATTCTTCTTATATAATTTCTTATATATTTGACTTATTACATCTTTTGCTTGTTTGCTATTTGGATTTCTGTGCTTACTATCTACTCCCCAAGTATAGTAAACTAACTTCTTTTGTGCATCAGTTAACTCTTCAACTGCAGTAAGAACAGTCCTTTCATCTATTCCCATAAAATTATCAAAAAAATAATCTTTTAATTTCATAATATCCCCCTTAAAAAAAACAAACATATTGTACCATAAAAAGGTACAATATGTCAATAGTTTAATTTGTCATCACATACGGATCACTTTGTGTTCCACTTCCCGAAACAGTCACATAAGACTTTAGAGCCATAACTGGGCTGAAATAGCCATAATTAGTGACAAGAGCGGTACGAGTGGTGTAAACATTCCCAGAGACATCCACACCGAACGCAAAAATATCATAAGAAGTGTGTGGACTAATTAGCCATTGCTTATCGCTTGAGCCTTGATATAACCAGTTGTTATTATGGCAGGATGATGTTCCATCATAACTATATGGATTGGTTGTTCTTGCACAGTCACTTGCTAGTACTGCATATCCGTAATCACTTGGATACATTAGTCCAACACTTCCTATAAATGTTGTTGTACTTGAATAACTTGAAGAAGATGTTTTACCTGCCATACCTTTATTATTTAATATTCTTTCCATGTCATATAAGTTTGCTGATGTATAACTTGTATAAAAATCATTTGTTCCTAAGTACATTGTATAATTAACTGTGTTTTTATAATTTGCTATTGAGTATGTACTAGATAATGTTGTATATAGTGTTGTTTTTGGCCAGTGGTTTGTACTATTTGAGTCATATTGAGCACTTTCATATCCTACTTTTCTTACTCTTATCACATTTTCTCCACTTGTTCCATCTGGGAATAATCCTATTATTCTCCAAAGTTCATTTGACCCATTTTTAACCATATAAATATAATTATTTGGATTTGCTCCTTCATATCTATATCCTTTTTCATTTACTGCATTTGTTTGAATTAATGCTGCTAATGATGTTCCTTTTTTCTTAAATGTTATACTACAAGTTTTATTACTTGTTACATTACTTATTGTATAAGTATTACCACTTAATGTTCCACCACATGTATCTGTTTCAAGTTCTGCTTTATATCCATCGTTTGGTGTTACTGTAAATGTTGCATCTTTGCTTTCTTCAACAAGTACTGTACTTGTACCACTTCCGTTATTGACAATTAAAGACACTGTATACATATTTACAGGGTCAGCGACTACTTCGTACGGACTAGTTGCGCTACCATCGCCTGATTTGTATATTAAATCTTTTTTTAATGATATAACTGGTCTAACGTGCAACTTATATTGAACACTTTGTGCTCCAAATTGTGCTTTCCTATCTTGTGAACTTGATACTTTAAACACTACAGAACTTTTATCAGTGTCCCAACTAGCAGCCGACAACAACCACCATTCATTTTGTCCATTTTTAATAGAAGCACTACCTTTACTATTTAAGTAATACCATGTTGCAGCATTTTTTATCCACACACCACCTGCATAACTTATTTCATCTGCTGTCATTAAGGCAATTGGATATGTTAATTGTGCTTTTGTATTATTTACACTAAATGCATCATATTCGTTTGTACAATTATATGATGGATTTTTATTAGCTCCTAATCTTGTATATCCAACATAATAAAATTGGTTGCCGGTTGCTGAATAAGTTCCACTTCCTAATTCTCTATCATTACAATATACTGCTGTTGTACTTAAGTATTTTGTATAATTTACCAAATTATCTTTATACCAAGTATCTATAGTTTTTTTAATTGTACTATCATTTGTATTTAATCTATTATTTTCCAAAGACCCGCTTGTACCATATTTATATCCTACATACATTGAATCATTATAGTTTTCATTAAAAGCAATTTCACTATCACCAATATAGGCATTCTGTGTTTCAGGACTTGTTCCGTGGTACAAAAGTCTAATACTTCCATCAGAGTTTGTTCTTATTATTCTCCAGTAGTATCCACCAAACTTTACCCAGTTGTTTCTAGCATCTCCTGCAAAGTAATACACGTCAGTATTTTCTTCTTTTGCTTTATACATAGTTCCAATATTTACATCTGTGTAGGTTGTACTAAAATCTGTTCTAGTTTTAATGTTTGAGTTATCTTCCATTATTTGATAACCTAAAGTACCTTTAGTATATGGATTATTTTCGTTTGTTGTACTCTCTACTATATATAAACTACCTGTTACAGTTGAGCCCATATCTATACTTTGGTCTTCAGTGCTATCTAGGTATTTTATTTCTAAAGTATAACTTTGTTTATTACTACTTCCTGGTTCTATAGTAATACCTCTTGCTATAACTAAGTCATATGTATTTTCTCCATCTTTTGGCATATCTTTAAACTCAGTCATATTATAACCGTTTGTACTAGTTATTTTATAAACTAAGTATCCATTTGTCTTAGTAGTATTCTTATAATTTTTTAATACTATGTCATAAGTAAAACTTGCCTTACTCTTATTTTCAACACTAAAAGTGTTTGTACTACTCCAACCTGGCTCTATTATGCCACTCGCTATTTCGTTATTATTGTCAAAGTTTATTGTAAGCTCTTTTGCATTCACGCTTACGTTTTTACCGTTTCCTATTATTCCAGCACTAAAAAAAGCTAGACTAACAGACATTACACTCACTATTAAACACACTACTAATATTGTTATACTTTTTTTATTCATAACATTATACTCCTATCATAATCACATTTATCCTTCTATATTTATATTGCCGTATTCCATTAATTATATACAAAAAGTATAATATTACCGGCACTACCTTACTATCTATATGATTACAAAATTATTATAGCGTGTTTCACGTTAAAAATCAATATTAAGTTTAAAGTTATGGTATCTTTTTATGTAAAGAATGGAGGCTTCTTATGAGTAGAACTAATAAATTAATGATGAACAGATTAAGAGATTTAAGAGAAGAAAGAGATTTAAAACAAAAAGATATCGCAACTTATTTATGTATGAGTCAAACTGGGTATGCTGCTTATGAAACAGGAGAAAATGATATACCCACTTGGGTACTTCTAAAACTAAGTGAATACTATATAACAAGCATTGATTATATACTATTTAATACAGACGAAAGAGTTAAATATAAGAATAGCAAAATAGATAAAAAAGATTTGGTTAGATAAATCTTTTTTTATTTTATATAAAAACCTCCAAAAGGAGGCATTATTATATGTTAAAGCAACATAATCATACACATTCCGATTTTTTCCATTTTGGAATTTTTCGGAATACTATTCCGATTTTTTCCATTTTGGAATTTTTCGGAATGATTTGGATATTTTATCTTCAAAATAAAATTCAATATGAATATAATATTTTTTCCCTGCACATCTCTTTGAATTAATTTCTTGCATCTTCTACTACAGCTGCTATTAATATCAACTCCATTATAACTATACCTATATTTTTCAAAAATGCACCTAGAAATGCACTTAGAAATTTAAAATGCAATAATAAACGCAATAACAAAAATTTTAAAGACATAAAAAAATTCCCAAAACGGGAATTTTTTAATTAACTTAATTACTCAATAATTTCAGTTACTTTACCAGCACCAACTGTTCTTCCACCTTCACGGATAGAGAATTCAGTACCGTTTTCAAGAGCTATCTTAGTGATTAATTCAACTGTCATTGAAACATTATCACCAGGCATAACCATTTCAACACCTTGAGGTAATTCAATTACACCAGTAACGTCTGTAGTTCTGAAGTAGAATTGTGGTCTATAGTTACTGAAGAATGGAGTATGTCTTCCACCTTCTTCTTTAGATAGAACATAAACTTCTGCTTTAAACTTCTTATGAGGAGTAACTGTTCCAGGTTTTGCAAGAACTTGTCCTCTTTCAACATCTTCACGGTTAATACCACGAAGAAGTACACCAGCGTTATCTCCAGCTTCAGCAAAATCTAATGATTTTCTGAACATTTCTATACCAGTTACAACAACTTTTCTTGTATCTTTAATACCAACGATTTCTACTTCGTCATTTAATTTTAACATACCTCTTTCAACACGTCCTGTAACAACAGTTCCACGACCTGTGATAGTAAATACGTCTTCAATACTCATTAAGAAAGGCTTTTCAGTATCTCTTACTGGAGTATCAATCCATGAGTCAACTGCATCCATTAATTCGTCTATAGCAGCAACATACTTAGGGTCACCTTCTAGAGCTTTTAATGCAGATCCTCTTATGATTGGAGTATTGTCTCCATCAAATCCATATTCAGAAAGTAATTCTCTTACTTCCATTTCTACTAAATCAAGTAGTTCAGGATCATCAACCATATCACATTTGTTGATGAATACTACCATTTTAGGTACACCAACTTGTCTAGATAATAGGATGTGTTCTCTTGTTTGAGGCATAGGTCCATCAGTTGCACTAACAACTAAGATAGCCCCATCCATTTGAGCAGCACCTGTGATCATGTTTTTAACATAGTCAGCGTGTCCTGGGCAGTCAACGTGAGCATAGTGACGTTTTGCAGTTTGATACTCAACGTGAGCTGTATTAATAGTAATACCTCTTTCTCTTTCTTCTGGAGCTTTATCTATATTTGCATAGTCTACAAATTCTCCTCCAAATTTTTCAGCTTGTCTTTTGGTAATAGCAGCAGTTAATGTTGTTTTACCATGGTCTACGTGTCCAATTGTACCAATGTTAACATGTGGTTTTGAACGATCAAATTTTTCTCTTGCCATTTTAAAATTCCTCCTTTTTCTATATACATTATTATTTTACCTAAAGTTTATGACTTTTTCAAGCATAAACTGTTAAGTTTTACATTTTTTTATTAGGCAACACTGTTTTTCTTAATAATATCTTCAGCAATGTTTCTAGGTACTTCTTCATAATGGTCAAATACCATTTGATATTGTCCTCTACCTTGAGTATTACTTCTTAATACTGTCATGTAACCAAACATTTCTGCTAAAGGTACCATTGCACCTATTTCTAGGTCTTTACCTCTTGATTCATTACCAAGTGGTCTTCCTCTTCTACTAGTTAAGTCTCCCATAACTGTTCCCATAAATTCTTCAGGAACTACAACAGATACTTTCATTATTGGTTCTAGTAAAACAGGTTTACATTTATTTTTAGCTTCTTTAAGTGCCATTGAAGCAGCTATTTTAAATGCCATTTCGTTAGAGTCTACATCATGGTATGAACCATCAAATAATGTACACTTAACGTCTATCATAGGATATCCAGCAAGTACTCCTCCAGCTAAAGCTTCTTGAAGTCCTTTATCTACAACGCCAATGTATTCACGTGGTACTACACCACCAACAACAGCGTCAACAAATTCATATCCTTTATCTTTATTAGGTTCAAATTTAACCCAAACGTGTCCGTATTGTCCACGTCCACCACTTTGCTTAATGTATTTACCTTCACAGTCAGCTGGTACTGTAAGAGTTTCTCTATAAGCAACTTGTGGTTTACCAACGTTACACTCAACATCAAATTCTCTTCTCATTCTATCAACTAGAACATCTAAATGTAACTCACCCATTCCAGCTATAATAGTTTGACCAGTTTCGTGGTTTGTACTAGCTCTAAATGATGGGTCTTCTTTTGCTAACTTTTGAAGTGCAAGACTCATTTTTTCTTGGTCTGCTTTTGATTTTGGTTCAATAGCAAGCTCAATAACTGGTTCTGGGAAAGTCATTTTTTCAAGTATAACTTTATTCTTTTCATCACATAAAGTGTCACCAGTAAATGTGTCTTTAAGTCCTACTGCAGCAGCAATTTCTCCTGCATAAACTTCAGTAATTTCCTTTCTTTGGTTAGCATGCATTTGTAAAATACGTCCAATTCTTTCTTTTTCTCCTTTAGAACTATTATATACATATGAACCACTCTTTAATGTTCCAGAGTATACTCTAAAGAATGTTAAGTTACCAACGAATGGATCGTTCATAACTTTGAATGCTAGTGCACTAAATGGTTCAGAGTCACTTGCTTTTCTTTCAATTGGATTATCATTCATATCAATTCCCTTTACTGGAGGGATATCAGTTGGAGCTGGTAAATAATCAAGTACAGCATCAAGTGCAAGTTTTACACCTTTGTTTCCTAAAGCAGTACCGCATAGTACTGGATAGAATTCTCCAGCTATAACACCTTTTCTTATAGCTGCCTTAATTTCTTCAACACTAAGTTCATTTCCTTCTAAATATTTTTCCATTAACTCATCATCAAACATACTAACTGTTTCAATAAGTTCCATACGCTTTTCTTGAGCAACACCCTTTAATTCAGCAGGAATTTCTATTTCAGTAGCATTCTCATGTTGATCCCCATCATAATGATATGCTTTCAAAGTAACTAAGTCAATAATACCACTAAAGTTATCTTCTGCTCCAATTGGCCATTCAATAGGTGCACTATTTTCACTTAGTCTATCTTTAATTGTTTCTAAGCTAAATTCAAAGTTAGCTCCCATTTTATCCATCTTATTAGCGAATATCATTCTTGGAACTTTCCATTCATTAGCTTGTCTCCAAACTTGTTCAGTTTGTGTTTCAACACCAGCTTGAGCATCAATAAGTGCGATTGCACCATCAAGTACTCTTAAACTACGAGAAACTTCAATAGTAAAGTCTACGTGTCCTGGTGTATCTATGATATTTAATCTATATCCTTTCCAATGTGCAGTAGTTGCAGCACTGGTAATTGTGATACCTCTTTCTTTTTCTTGTTCCATCCAGTCCATTTGTGATTCACCATCATGTGTTTCACCGATTTTATGTGTTATACCTGTATGGAAAAGTACACGCTCTGTAAATGTAGTCTTACCAGCATCTATATGTGCCATAATACCAATATTACGTAGCTTATCTAAAGATACATCACGTGCCATAATTCATTTCTCCCTTCTATTTATATTACCATCTATAATGAGCATAAGCTTTATTTGCTTCAGCCATCTTGTGAGTATCCTCACGTTTCTTAACAGCACCACCAACACCGTTAGCAGCATCCATTATTTCGTTAGCTAAGTTTTCAGCCATACCTTTTCCGCTTCTATTTTTAGCATATTGTACTAACCAACGAAGTGCTAAAGCTTGACCTCTGTCTTCCTTAACTTCAACTGGAACTTGGTAGTTACCACCACCAATACGTCTACTCTTAATTTCTAGTTGAGGCTTAATATTTTCATAAGCTTTATTAAAAGTTTCCATTGGATCATTTCCAGTTTTTTCTTTAACTATATCAAATGCGTCATATAAAATATTTTGAGCAGTACCTTTTTTACCACCAATCATAATTCTATTAATTAGTTTAGTAACCATCTTACTATTATATATAGGATCTGCTAATACTTCTCTTTTAACAGCTTGTCTTTTACGCATTTTTTATTCCTCCCTTCTTTATTTATTTGTTTTTAGGTTTTTTAGTACCGTATTTACTTCTACCTTGTCTTCTCTTGTCAATACCTGCAGTATCTAATGTACCACGTACAATGTGATATCTAACCCCGATTAGGTCTTTAACACGTCCGCCTCTTATTAATACTACACTGTGTTCTTGTAAGTTATGTCCTTCACCTGGAATATAGCAAGTTACTTCATAACCATTACTTAATCTTACACGAGCATATTTTCTTAATGCTGAGTTTGGTTTCTTAGGTGTCTTAGTACCTACACGAGTACATACTCCACGTTTTTGAGGGCTCATGTTGTTAGTTCTCTTTCTATCTTTTGAGTTAAATCCAACATTTAATACTGGGCTTTTACTCTTTCTAACCTTTTGTCCTCTTTTCTTTCTAACTAATTGGTTAATAGTAGTCATATTAACTCCTTTCCCGTACACACTTCCTGGTGTATCGTATTTATAATTATAATTAGAGTTTTACTTGAAAACTCAAACATTTATAATATATCACGTTAAACTTTGTTTGTCAAACATTTTTTAACGGTTTTACACAAAAATATTAAAAGTTTATCTACTTATCATTAACATCATAATGTATATTAACTGCGTCCTTTTTTCTTTATTTGCTTAATTAATGAAGAAATAGAAGAAAAAATGTCTTAAATAAATCAGTAGTATGTATTTTAACTATTAATAAAAAAAAGCTTAATTTAATTTTAAAGCTTTTGATTTATAATATTTTCTAATTTCTACTAATTTTGACTCATAAACTTCTATATAAGCAAGTACCATATTTTTATCACTTACATAATAAGAAGTAAATACACTAGACACTCCCTTTTCATCGTATCCAAATGCTGGAAATAAATTCATTCTTAAATTCTTTCTATAATAGTATTCTTTATCAGTATTTGAAATATACATATTTTTAAAAGATATTTCTCTATTTTCTATTTCTTCTAAACATTTATGTAAGTCCTTATATAATTGACAAAAATATCTGTCAGTTTTACTATTAATAGAACTATCTATCATATTGACTTTTTCTTTTAAAGAAAACTCTCCACTTACACTTTTACCTAACTCGTTTAACTTAGTATCTAATACTCTATTAAGTTCATTTAATACAAAATTTCTCTTGAACTCAAAATCATAATAAGTAAATAATCCTAATTTTTCATTAATCATTATAACACCTTCTTTAAACTAGCTTTAATTTCAGGTTGTCTATTTTCTATAGTATCAATTAAGCTACATAATATATTAATCTTAGTATTATTTTTAGTTAGTTCAATTTTCTTAACACAACCATCTTTATCATATGTAAAAAGTGGGTATGTTCCTATTCTATTAACTGTATACTTTGTATATTTAAAGAATGTCTCAACAACATCAGAATTCTTTCTATCAACAGCAATCTCTCTACCTTGAATAAGTTCTAAAGCTATAAATAACTCTTTAATTAAAGAATCAACAAAACTATCATCTTTAGTTTCTTTATATAATAGTCTTATCTTTTCTATTAATGTAGTTGGAGTATATAGTTTTATATTATTAAGTGTTAACTCACAGTTAATAATAGTTTCTACTTCTTTTAAAACAACTTCTTTTCTTCCAATATAATCTAGTTTAGAAAAGTATGTATCTCTTAAACAACTAAGCATCTATCTTGCCTCCTAAAACTAACTTTTTAGTACTTACATCACTTTCTAGTTTTGGAATACTATTTTCTACTGCATTAATAAGTCCACAAGTTAATGTAATAATACTGTGTTTTTTACTTGTTTCTATCTTAATTAACTGTAGTTCTTCATTATAAACAAATATAGGGTATCTTCCTATTCTAGGAACATCTTTACATATACCATTTATAACTTTTTCATCTCCATTATATAAACTTACTTGTGTACCTTGAATCATAGATAAATTAAAAAGTATATAATCAAGTAATTGTCTTGTAAATTCTTTATCATTGATTAGTCTTAGTTTTTCTTCATCAGTAATAGTTCTAAAGACTTTCTTTCCTCTTCTTTTTAATTCTCTATCAAGTATATTAGTTATTTCACTACTTAGTTCTATAGTATTTTTCATTTAAACCATCCCTTTCAATGCAATATATAGTACCATATTTATTACAAATTGTCAATAACAAAAAAAGGCTATCACTAGCCAATTTCTAAATAATACTTTAACAAAGGACAAAAAGTATTATTAAATTTATCAAAAGCCATATTAATATAGAGGTAATGAGAGATAATTTTTTATATAAATATAATGGCTTTGATATCAATTAGTATTATTTTGAAACCCCCTCGTTCAAAATAATGGTACTTATTATAACACACTTGTATTTAAAATGCTACACTTTTTTGAAAAAAAGTATAAAATTTATTACAAAATTAAAGATTAGTCCATATTTTAGGCAAATTAGGCCATAAAAAAACTAGAGTTAAGCATCTCTAGTTTCATTTTAGGTTCCTGTTATGGCCGGAATCGCCGCTTTTCTTAGGTTCCTGTTCTGGCCGGAATCGCCGCTTTTCTTAGGTTCCTCTTAATAGTGGGAATCACTAGCTTTTTTTATTACATAAACTTTTTCGTCTACGTAATAATAATATAACATACTACCATAAAAAAGTCTAGTATTTTTTACATTTTATAACATTTCGTAAAATTAGTTTAGGTGATGATATAAGATAAGTGATATTTTAAAATACTTAAGAAAGAGTAAGAAGCTAAAACAATCAGAAGTTGCAAGCACAGCTAACATTGCTGTAAGTACTATAAGTGGTTATGAAACAAACTATAGCCTGCCTACTTTTGAAATGATAGAAAAAATAGCCGACATATGTGGCTATGATATTATATTTAGAAATAGAAAAACTGAATATGAAGTATCTACTAAAAATATAGATAGAATAAAAGAATAATCTCAATAAAGAAATTATTCTTTTTCTTTTAATTAAATCTACTCATTTGCTTCATTAATTGATTAACTTGTTTTTGATTAGGAGTTCTTCCCATACCTTTCATTAAAGTCTTTATCATTTCTTCATTAATTGGTGGATTCTTTTTAAGTTCCTTAGTCATTATTTTCTTAGCAAGCAAGAAACCTATTATTACTCCAACAACTAAACCAATTAGAACATATAATATATCCCAAATCATTTAATTCACCTCTTTCTTATGTATTAATTATATAAAATTTTATGGTATTTTACAACACTATCTTTGTAATCTATTTAAATACTTGCTTTCTAATTCATTATTTATAAAACTTAAATAGTTTTCATCTCTTTTGGGTACTATGGAATTTAGTTTTATTTTGTATTCTCCTAGTAGAACTTCAAACATATCATGATTAAATTGTGAATCATCTGCAAAATATAACTCGTTAATATTAAAAGTTTTAAGTAATTTATTTATATGGTGTAAAGTATAAGATATTTTAATTTCTCTTAATACTTCACTTTCAACATCTTTCGGTATTAAAACTATTCTATCTTTAAAATATCTAGAAAGTCTAGACTCATACATGTCAATCACATCTGGGTGTTCAGTTGAAGACATTCCAAAATATAAATAATCGCTATTATTTTTAACTCTAATTTTTTCTAAAAGTTCTGTAAAAACTACACATTCTTCTTCTGTTAATCCACCATCAATAGTACCATAAATGTCACAAAAGAATAATGTTAAATATTCTTTTTTATTAAAATCATTATTCATAAATTCACCTCAATAACTAACTAACCTTGTGTTTACAATAAAATTATCTTATATGATAAGTTATTTGTCAAGTGTATTATCTAGAGAACATTATACTCTTAAGATAGAAATAATCCATATTTTGAAAATCGCACACAAATAAATAAGGAATACCTTTTAAAGTATTAAATAAACTTGGATACATACTATTTGATTTTACTTTAATGTGACTGCTTCCTATAACTAGTTTAGTACTTTCATTATTTATAAAATCATTTATTATATGAGTATTCTTAAAACAAGTATAACTTAAATTATCATCGTTATTATCAATTAACAACTTATTTAAGTTTTTCTTATTTATTGGCTTACATATCTTACTAAACATCTTATATCCAAGATAAACTTTATTTTTATCAAGTAAATATATACTTTCTAATATTTTATATAAGTTATCTGGTTTATTTTTAGTTAACATATAAGTTTCCCTATTAATTAAAAAGATATAATATACTCTCATAAAGTCACCTCTATTTATGAGTATATTATACCTACGTGTCGTTTTCTGTCGTTTTATCTGTATTACTTTCTTTTTCTTCTTTTTCTTCTTTTTCTAAATATTTTACTTTTAAATTAATATCAATAGTTTCACCTTTAACAACATCTCTATTTTTTAAGTCTGTTCCATAACTATATCCATACCCAGTATAATTAAACTCTACACCTAATAGTTTACTATAAATATCAAGTTCACTCCTAGACCAATTTTCAATATTAGTGTATTTATAATTAGTACCATTAGTTACTAAGAACACTTTTTCATTTGCATTAACTATACTATTACTTTTTGGATACTGATTAATTATTCTACTTCCGTCTCCTATAATAACAACATCTAAATTTTTACTTTTTAACTCTTCAGTAGTTTTTATTACATCTTGATTTATATAACTAGTTAACTTAAAATTAGAATATTCATTTTTATTTTGTTTAACAATACCTAAATATGTAGAAACATCATCAATTAATTGTCTAGTTGCTTTACCAGGAAGAGTAGTATCAGTTATTTTACTAACGGCCATATAAACAATGATTTGTGGATCATCATAAGGAAAAGCTCCTAAAAAACTTCTTACATAATTTATACTTCCTGTTAAATATCCACCGTTTTCACTTGCTATTTCAGCTGTACCTGTTTTACCAATAGTTCTAACTTTATCAGTTTTATACTTGTACCCACTTGACCCCTCACTATCTAAGTTTACTACACCATCTAACAAGTCTATCACTTTTTCAGTAGTAGTAATACTTGCAACTTTACCTATAACAGTTCTATTGTTTTCTAATATTACTTTATTAGTAACCGGATCAACTACTTTCTTAACTATATATGGCTTTAATACTTCTCCATTATTAGTAACGCTAGTAAATGCTTGTACCATTTGTATAGGTGTCACACTCATTCCTTGACCAAAAGACGCATTAGCTACTTCTATTTCATAGTTAAAATCAATTTTACCAGTTTGCTCATTAGGTAAAGATATTCCAGTTTTCTTTCCAAAACCTAACTTTTTATAAAAGTCTTTTAATTTGTCTCTACCTAGTCTTTGACTAAGCAAAGTAGCCGCAACGTTAGAGCTAGCATAGAAACCTTTATCAAAAGTCATTTCTCCCCAACCATATTTATTCCAGTCTTTAATAGTATATTCTCCTACTTTAATAGTACCAGACATGTAAGTCTCTTCTTCGTCATATAGTCCACTTTCAATAGCCGCCATAAAACTAAATGTTTTCATTGTACTACCAGGCTCATAAGTATAACTTACAAATGGATCATAATAACTAGTCAAATCTTTAACGTTCGGATCAAAACTAGGGTTTGAGCTTACTCCTAATATTGCTCCAGTTTTCGCATCTACCACACTTATTGTAGCCCATTCTAAACTTGATGCTCCTTCTAAAGTTTTTATAGCTTGCTCAGTAAACATCTGTATATTTGTATCTATTGTTAAATAAATATTTTTCCCATTTACAGCTTCTACTATCTCTTCATTAGTATTAGCTATTTTGTATCCATAAATATCACTTTCATATGTTCTACTTCCATCCACCCCAGTTAAATCTTTATTAAATTCTTTTTCAAGTCCCATCTCTCCAACAATAGTTCCATCGTCCATTGTTTTAGCATATCCTAAAGTATAACTCAAGAAATTTCTATTAGGGTAATATCTTTTAACACTTTTAATAAAGTCTATACCAGGCAAATTAAGTTTCTCAATATTTTCTTTAACAAGCTCAGTTATTCCTCTTCCACCAGGACCTAATTCTACTTGATAAACATTTTCCGTATTAAGTAAATCAAGTATTCTTTCTTCAGTCATATTAATAATAGGACTAAGTGCCTTAGCAGTACTTTCTTTATCAACAACATGTTGTGGGTTATTTTTATCAGTTGTCCTATCTTCTTCTAAATAAGCTATAACGGTATAAGAGTTTACATTAACTGCAAGCACATCCCCTAAACTATCATATATTGTTCCACGACTAGCTACAATTTTTTCCTTAACAGTATTTCTATTGCTTGCAAAAGCCTTTAAATCAATTCCATCAACCTTAGGACTTAACACAACATAAGATAGTTTAAATATAATTAGGCCAAACAAAAAAACAACAACCATCAAAAAATACTTACTAATTCTTACAGTTCTTGTTTTTTTCATAAACACTCTCCTTATTCATTTATTGTTCTAACATTACTATTATTATACTCCAAACCATAAGTAGTTGCAACTGCTTCTACATTATCAAAGCTAGCTAGTTCACTTATTTTCATTTCTAAACTTTGATTTAAATTTTCTTGTTTATCTATTTTCTTTCTAATACTTTCTACTTCAATGTTAGTCTTAGATAAAAGGGCACTAGAAAAAGATGTACCAAAAATATTACCAAATACTAAAAATCCAATTAATAAATATAATAATTTTTCTCCTCTTAACATTTTATCATTCTTCTTTCTAGCCATTTTTATCCCTCTTTCTTTTATATTTTTTCTATAATTCTAAGTTTTGCACTTCTACTTCTATTATTACTTTCTAATTCTTCATTACTAGCAATTATTGGTTTTCTAGTTATTAATTTAGCTTTTGCTTTCATCTCTAGTGGTACAACTGGAAGATTCTTACTTACTTCATCATCACTACACAACTTCTTAAACGTGTTTTTAACAATTCTATCTTCTAAACTATGAAATGTAATAACACACATTCTTCCACCACTTTTAAGTAAGCTAAATGCATCTAATAAAGACTTTTCTAAAATATCTAACTCATGGTTAACTTCAATTCTAATTGCTTGAAAAGTTTTCCTTGAAGGGTTACCCTTTCTTCTATAGCTTTCAGGAACATTATTTCTTATGACTTCAGCTAATTCTAATGTTGTATTAATTGGTCTAGCATTTATTATTCCTTTAGCTATACTTTTAGCGTTTACTTCTTCTCCATAATTAAATAAAATATCTACTAAATCTGTATAAGAATACAGATTTACTACTTTATAAGCATCTAACTCTTGTCTCTTATCCATACGCATATCTAACTTCGCGTCGTTATGAAAACTAAAACCCCTGTCAGTTTCATCAAGCTGAGGACTACTAACTCCTAAATCAAACATAATACCATCAACTGGAGTATTAACATATTCTAACATATTTTTAAAATTAGTATGAAATATTTTAAAGTTAGAACCAATTTTACTTAATTTTTCTGTACTATATTTAACTGCTTCCTCATCTTGATCAAAGGCGAATAAGAACCCCTTCTCTTCTAACCTTTTCAAAACTTCCCCTGAGTGACCAGCATATCCTAAAGTCCCATCTATATAAGTTCCATCTGGTTTTACATTTAATCCTAAGATAGTCTCCTCTAATAATACACTCTTATGCTTCATTTGAACCTCCAAACAAATTCTCTGCCATGTCACTAAAATTGTCAATATTATTAGAAACAAACTCTTCGTATAAAGTTTTATCCCAAACTTCTAATCTATCTCCTACTCCAATTATTACACAGTCTTTAACTAAAGATGCATAACTAACTAAATTAGAAGGTAAATTAATACGACCCATCTTATCAAACACAATAGTAGATGCTCCACTAAAAATAAATCTATTAACATTTCTAGCATCACTCTTAGTAAATGGTAAAGTTGCTAACTTATTTACTATCTTATCCCATTCATTTTTAGGATATATTGCTAAGCACTTATCAAGTCCTCTAGTAATAGTAGCCCCATCTAACTCACTTCTAAGCTTAGACGGAATAATAAGTCTATTCTTATTATCAATAGTATGATTAAATTCGCCCATTAACATAAGACCACCACTTTCTTCCACTTCACTCCACTATCTACCACTATTCTACAAGATTATTTTAATTAAGTAAAGACTAAAACACAAATTTCCAAAAAAAAATAACAACTTTACATATATTTTGTAAAGTTGTTATTTTCTAACATACCAATACTCTCCACTTCTTCCATCAGTTGGATACGTTCCATACTCAGCAACTACGTTTTCGATTAAACTATTTTTTTCATCTAAGAAACTAGTGCTTGTCCCATTATAAACATACCAGTAACTTCCACTTTTGCCATTGGACGGATAAGAATCACTTGAAGCACTACTAATAAGTCCATAATTTGTGCTTCCTTTGCTGTAACTAGTTGTACTACCATTTGAGATATACCAGTAACTTCCACTTATTCCATTACTAGGGTATGCACTGCTAGAAGTGCTAGAAACAGTTCCATAGTTTGTTGTTCCCTTATAAGAAGAACCTGGTATAGTTGTTACTTCTTTCTTTTTACTAGGAAAAAAACAATGATTATAACTATTCCATTTTCCAAAATAAATGTAACTCCCTTCTGCTGCTGTTCCTTCAGAATTAAGAGGTGCTCCCCATACATTATTTTGTGTACTTAGCCCATAAAAACCTCTTCCACCTGTATATTGATATCTTCCATTTATTAATACTGGCGTTGTACTTGTACACTGTACTATACTTGTATAAGTAACACAAAATCCACTTACACTACTTTCGCTTTCTCTATAAGTTGGTTGAGTTACAACAGCATTATACTTTGTCCAATTATAAGTAACAGATATATTAACGTTATACTTATTCCAATTATAATTTGTTTGTTCTTTTAAACTATATTTACTCCACTCACTTTTAGTGATATTTAAATTACAATTAACATCACTTACAACATTATTAATTTTTACTATATTATCAGTTATACTATAATTTGCATTATTGCATGTTAGACTTGCTTGTTTAATTGTATACCCTTCGTTTGGAGTTATAGTAAACTCTGCATTTTTGTTTTTTTCTACTGTTAAATTAGTATTTGCTACACTTCCATTTGTAACATTTAATTTAACATTATAAGTAGGTACCTTAAAATTTACTGTACAAGTTGTATCTTTTACTACATTTGTAACTGTAACTACATTACCATTCATCACTATATCAGCTTTATTATCACAACTCATAATTGTATCTTCTGTTGTTATTCCTTCATTAGGTGTAACAGTGAACACTGCTTTATGGTGAACATTCTTGTATGCTACATCACTTCTTCCATTTATTACATTTAATGTAACTTTCTTTTTATTATCTTCTTCATTAAAGCTATTCTTTATTGTCCCGTCTTCACTTAAATAACTTATAACACACAAGTTCCCTGGAATAAGTTTCTTTGTAACAGGGTTAGTTAAACTTGTGCTTAGTAGTCCATCATTTTGTAGTGTATATATTCTTATACATTTTTCATCTACTTCTTTATTTAATATATCAGTAGTAAAAGTCTCATTCTCATTTAAGTACACATCTGCTGCTGATAAAATCTGAGAGTACAATTCTTCTAAAGACTTTTCTTCACTCTTCTTTTGTATACTTTGAATTCCAAAAGTGCCTGCTACCGTAATAGCTACAAGTATTACTAAAACCATTAGTATTTCTATTAATGTAAACCCTTTCTTATTCATAACAAGACCTACTTTCTAACATACCAGTAGTTTCCACTTTTACCATTTTCAGGATATGTTCCATAGTCAGCAACCACTGTATTATAAAGTGTTCCTTTTTCATTTAAAGTTTCAGTAGTTGAGCCCGCAGATACATACCAGTATCCATCAGAACTACTACGACCATTTGAAGGATAAGCACTACTCGCTGTACTTGTAACAGTTCCGTAAGATGTTGAGCCCTTACTATATGTAGTAGACTGCGCTATTCTAGCTGTTTGAGAATAGGTAACTAGATACTTACTGCCAGAAGTCGAATTACTAGTCTTTTTATAAGCATAATTATAAGTTGGTTTTCTCATAAACCAAACGCCAGAACTAACTTGATATATGTAAAAACCGCCTCCAGTACAACTGTGATAAAATTTGGCTGTCCTTTCATTCAACGCATCCTCTGGTGAGTCTTCATCATACCTGAATGTACAATACTCTTCGTCAGTTTCTGCAGTAAATGACCCACCACTTCCATATACTATTTGATAACTACTAGTAGAGTCAGAACTATATTTGTTCCAACTATATGTAGTTTGCGTTTTTAAATTATATACATTCCATTCACTTTTAGTAATATTAACTGTACAAGTATCATTAGATTTTACACCACTTATAGTTAAAGTATTATCTGAAATACTAGCGTTTGATTTACTACAACTAACAAGAGACTCTTTTATAGTATAACCGGAATTGGGTGTAACTATAAATGTAGCATTTTCATTATAATCAACACTCTGTGTTGTTAGATTACTTGTTCCATTTACCACATTCAAAGTAAGCACATAACTAGATTTTTTTAGGCTTATATTGCACGTTTTATCACTAGTAATATTATTTACTTTATATACATTACCTTCCATAACTCCATTACATGAGTCACTTTCTAAAGTTAGTGAGTATCCTTCATTTGGAGTTATAGTAAACTCTGCATTTTTGTTTTTTTCTACTGTTAAGTTTGCACTTTCTACACTTCCATTTGTAACATTTAATTTAACATTATAAGTAGGCACCTTAAAATTTACTGTACAAGTTGTATCTTTTACTACATTTGTAACTGTAACTACATTACCATTCATCACTATATCAGCTTTATTATCACAACTCATAATTGTATCTTCTGTTGTTATTCCTTCATTAGGTGTAACAGTAAACACTGCTTTATGGTGAACATTCTTGTATGCTATATCACTACTTCCATTTATTACATTTAATGTAACTTTCTTTTTATTATCTTCTTCATTAAAACTATTCTTTATTGTCCCGTCTTCACTTAAATAACTTATAACACACAAATTTCCTGGAATAAGTTTCTTTGTGACAGGGTTAGTTAAACTTGTACTTAGTAGTCCTTCATTTTGTAAAGTATATATTCTAATACATTTTTCATCTACTTCTTTATTTAATAAATCGGTAGCAAAACTTTCATTCTCATTTAAATACACATCTGCCGCTAATAGGATCTCAGAGTATAGTTCATTTAAAGCTTGTTCTTCACTTTTCTTTTGTATACTTTGTATTCCAAAAGTGCCTGCTACCGTAATAGCTACAAGTATCACTAAAACCATAAGTATTTCTATTAATGTGAACCCTTTCTTATTCATAATGTCACCTACTATAAATATAATACCATAAATTCAAGAAAAAATAAACAAGAGACTTTCACTCTTGTCAAATATTTATTACTCCAATTAAGTATAAAACTACAACCACTACTAAAAGAAGTGTTAGGAAACTATAAAATGCATCTTTTTGAAAAATTCCAGGTAATTTCTTTCTAATTGCATCTAATCCAATATAAACCAAGAAACCTAATATACCTCCTAAAACATTAAGTAAGATATCGTCAATATCAAAGCTTCTACCAATATACTTTTGTACTACTTCTATTGTTAAACTAACTAAAAATGAAATAAGTGTTATACTACCAAGCTTCTTCATTTTTGTATAATATGCTGCAAAGAAACCAAAAGGCATAAATAATATAATATTACCAAATACCTGCCTATTAAAATTTTCACTACCTATAGGATACCTAAATATCTCTCTAAAAGGTACCAAATTAGTGCCACTCATATAAACATCTCTACTAGTTACTAATTCAAACAAGAATAATATATAAGTTACAAATAAAAGCAAAAGTAACTCTTCATGTAATATAAATTTCTTTCCATTATTCACTATATAAAATATTCTCATTAAAATGACTACAGTTAAAAATATAACTAACGTAGGCCAAGTTGTATCTAATAAATCAAAAAATGCACTTTTTAACATAATTACTCACTTTCTAAAGTTACTTCCTTATATTCTGTAATATCTTCATAAACTCTATAAAATAACTCTAATACTATTTTACTACTATAACTATTATTTTTCAAAACTTTTCTTTCTATTATATGTTCATCAGTGTCAAGTTTATCATTAATTATCTTATCAGCACGCTTTATTGCTTCATTATAAGCTTCTTCTTCACTTAGTGATACTTTTTTATAGTTATATAATTTCTTACTTTCCTTAATTACCCTAAAAAATAAATATGGTTTTTCTATTAAAGTAGTAGTCTCATTTAAAGAATTATTTGTTTTATAATGACCCATTATAGTAAACTTTTTTCCAAAAATATCTAAATATATATGATTAATTGTCTTACCAGTTTCTTGATACACCACATGATTATATGGAACACTCATATTTACTACATACCACACCTCAGCATATACTTTTCCTTTAGCACTTCTTTTACCCACCACTTTATCAAATTTAATAATATCACTTGATATAATAACTTCTCCTTTTTTTACCAACTCATTTACTTCTTTAACACTACTTCCACCGCTTACTATAATATTCTTAATAAGTGCATCTTTCTTGCTTACTATATCATAAACTTTCTCATCAGTTACAGTTTTATCTATCACCCTAGGAGTTAAATTAACTATATACTTAGTACCACTCTTTGTTATCTCTATCCATTCTAAAGTATCCTTATTATTTTCTAAAATCTTACTTTTTATATACTCTATTTCTTTTCTACTTTTAACAAACTTATACTTTTCTATTCCATACTCTTTTAATTCATATAACACACTTTCTTTTATTTTCAAATTATTTGTAACCACTTCCACGCTAAAGATAACCTTACTTAAAATGAGTAATATACTGTACGTTAATAAAAAGCTTATTAGTAATATATAGTGTTTCTTAATAAACAAAATAACTCCAACTCTTCCATAATACTTAACTATTTCAATATCTAAGATACAATTTATTCTTTCAATATCACTTTCTCTTACTTTAAAGTATAAGTCCTCATTTATACTTTTCATACTATTAAAGTATATCTTATTATTTATTAGAGCACTTATTACTTTATTAGTATTCTTAGTTTTTACTAGTACTTCACTTTTCATCTATTGTTACCTCTAGTATCGTACCAGTAATTAATAGTTCATTTTTATCTAACTTAACTGCTTTCATATCTTTTCCTTTAATCTTAGATATTCTATTATTAACATTTATAATTACAACTTCACTAGTTATATCAATAACACTCTTATAGTTTAGTACATGTACCCCAGTTGGTAATACACTTATTCTATATTCATTACTACTTAAATAGCTACTCAAATTATTTAACATATAATTCACCACTTAAGTATATGAAAAAAAGTTACTAACTTTGACAGTTATTGTAACCTTCTGTTATATAAGTACTTCCACATTTTATATAAGCTTTAACTTCATTATCAGTGTATCTAACACATGCATTGCACGCTTGTTTATCTAACTTTATTTTGTCAATATATTTTTCACTCACTAAAGTATTTAAAAGAACATATCCACTATAAGTGTTTGTAGTATTATTGTATTTAATAGTAATAGGGCACTTTCCTTTATCTATTGGATTCTTACACATATCTTCTAAAAACATTAGCCCAGCATCTTCTAACTCGCCTTCTTGTACTTTCATAGCTTTATCTGTCCCTTTATTTAAACTATTACTTATTCTAGGTACTACTATTACTAAAAGTAACCCAATAAGCGCTAAAACAACAAGTATTTCTGTTAAAGTAAAACCATTCTTTTTCATATCTCCATCTCCATTATAAATATACCATAATTTTAAAGCGTATTCAAGTCTTCCCACTCACTTATTTTTTTATCAAGTAAAGCTTTTAAACTATCTATTTGATTAAGAATATCTTTAGATTTAATATTATCCATATAAACTTCTTCTTTTAATAATTCGTTATTTAGTTCATTAACTTTATTTTCAAGTCTAGTTATTTCACTTTCTATCTCTTTAATAGCTAAAGAGTTATCTTTCTTCTTTTCTTTTTTAACACTCTTTACTTTATTAACCACCATTTCTTCATTAAAATTATTTCTCTTTTCTAAATATTCTTTATATCCATAATTATACAGTGTAGCCTTATTATTTTCAATTAACAATACTTTATTACATACTTTATCTATTAAATATCTATCATGACTTACAATAATTAATGTCCCTTTATAACTATCAAGTAGTTTTAAAATAGTCTCTTTATTAATAATATCTAAATGGTTTGTTGGCTCGTCTAGTATAAGTAAGTTAGGCTTAGTATTTAATATCTTGCACAAACTCACCCTTACTTTTTCTCCACCACTTAAATCTTTAATCACTTTAAACACATCGTCACCTTTAAAATTAAAACTTCCAAGTAGTGTTCTCGCTTCAAGTGGTGTCATATCATTAAAAGTATTTTTTATCTCATCATATATAGTATTCTCTTTATTCAAATTTTCTAACTGTTGTGAAAAATATGCAAAATTCACATTTGCACCCATCACTACTTTACCTTTTAAAGGAACTAGTTGTCCAGTAATAGTCTTAACTAAAGTACTTTTCCCTACTCCATTTGACCCGATTACACCTAGTTTATCTTCTCTTTCTAAAGTAAAACTAACGTTAAACAACTCACTCTTATATCCAATACTTGCATCTTTTAATTTTAAAACTTCTCTATAACTAGTATTAACTGGATTAAAATTAATACTAAATGTCTTCTTATCAAAAACCTCTGGCTTATCTATCTTAGTCATTCTCTCAATCATTTTTAGTTTGCTCATAGCCATACTAGCTTTAGAAGGTTTATACTTAAACCTGTTTACTAAATCAGTTAATCTTTTAATCTCCTTTTTCTGCCTATTATAGTCTTTCAAAGACTTTTCATAATCTAGTTCTCTTTGTTTAAGATATGCAGTGTAGTTTCCTACATACCTTTTAGTTTCTCCATATTCTACTAGATATATTATATTGCATACATTATCTAAAAACATCCTGTCATGACTAACTAATATAATACTATTTTTATAATTTTTCAAATAGTTTTCTAACCACTCAATTGCATTAATGTCTAAATGGTTTGTTGGCTCGTCTAGTATAAGTAAATCAGGTTTTGACAAAATTAATTTAAGTAAAGACAACTTAGTTCTCTCCCCACCAGAAAACTCCACTATTTTCTTACTATACACTTCCTCATTAAACCCAAACTTAGTAAGCGCTGTTATATACTCTTTTTTATATGTATATCCACCAATAAGTGAATAATTATTAATAAGATCATTATACTTAATAAGTGCATCTTCGTCATATCTAGTTGCTAACTCACTTTCTAAAACTTTTATTCTTTCTTCTGTATCAACTACACTTTTATAAGCGTCTCTTATATAATCAATTAATGTTAAGCTTTCATCCTTAGTATTTTCCTGACTAACATAACCTATTTTAAAGTTATCTTTTTCTACCACTAGTTTATCATAACCATCAGTTAATTCATACTCTCCAGTAATGGCTTTAAGTAGTGTAGTCTTTCCACTTCCATTTCTTCCAACCACACCAACTTTCTCATTATTCTTAACTAAAAAATTAATATCTTCAAGAATAGTATTTCCATTAATTTCTATACTTCCGTTTTTAATATTTAAGTACACTTTACACCTCCACATATAGAAATAAACGCCTTTAAGCGTTTATATACTAAGTAATTCACTTTCTTTTTCCTTGTATTTCTCATCTACTATTTGATTATACTTATCAATTAGTTTTTGAACTTGGTCCATATTTCTTTTTTCTTCGTCTTCGCTCACTTCACTTTTCTTAATAGCGTTATTAGCGTCTTGTCTAACATTTCTTAAAGCAATTTTAGCTTCTTCAGCCATTTCTTTAACTTGTTTAACATAATTTTTTCTAGTCTCTTCAGTAAGTTCTGGAATTGTTAAGAACACTACTTCTCCATTATTATTTGGAGTAAGCCCTAGTTCTGCAGCATAAATAGCTTTTTCAATTTCCTTAAGTAAACTCTTATCAAATGGTTTAATCATTAATTGTCTAGCTTCAGGAACACTTATAGTACTAACTGCATTTAATGGCGTTGGCGCTCCATAGTATTCTACCATTACACCATTTAAGATGTTAGGGTTAGCCCTCCCTGCTCTTACAGTAGTAAACCTACTTTCCATATTACTTATTACTTTATCCATTTTTATTTTTACATCACTATCATTAAACATAATTCACATCTCCTATTTAAAATAATACCATAACTTTTCTTATTAATCAACATCATTTCTTGATAAAATTTCATGTGGTGTCTTCTTAACAATCCTATAAACTGGAAGTAACCCAAATATCAAATTAAAGAACACTACTATAAGTAAACTAATAATAAATACTAATGGATTAATCAGTATATTAAGTACTTCTATTTTACTAAGAGTGTATAAAACATAACTCATGAATAATAAACCAGGTACACTACTAATTAACGTAATACTTAAAATTTCACCCATAAACATTTTATAAATATCTTTTCTTTTAATACCAATACTTCTTAATATTCCAACTTCCTTTACTCTACTTAAAAAGCTACTTCTAATAATTAAATACATCTCTATTAAACTAATAACCACTATAACACTTGAGTACATTATCTTACTTTTATTTGCATCTTTCAAATTTTTCTTATAAGTACTTAAACTATTTTCATACGTATCCACTACATTATATTTTTCACTTTTTAACTCATTAATAACACTTTTCTTATCTTTAGAACTAATTACAAAATTATTACTATTAAATATTAACTTATTTTTAATAGTATTTTCACTAACTAAAAAATCACTTGTTTCATTACTTTTATAATAACCTACTACTTTTAATCTGGTATTTCCTATTTTATTATCAATCTCTTTATTTAAAGGATAGTCGTATTTATTAAATTCACTTACTATTACTTCATAATCATTTACTGGGTACCTTCCACTTGTTAAACTAGCATTTACTCTTTTATAGTCTTTATAACTAGTAGTTTCTTCTATTAAATAATCATCATTTATAAAATTATCTATTATATTAATTAGTTCACTATCGCTAGCATATATAGAAGGACTTGAAGTGTCAGATATTCCAACTATTTTATATTCCTGACTATCTTTTAAGTATACACTTTCTTTAATAAAATTATCATATGTCAAGTATCCCGCGTTTTTAGCATCACTCATACTTAAAAACTTATCAATTACTAACTTATCTATTATAATTTCATTATTATTTTTAATTTTAGTTCCACTTATTATTTTATCTACTAAACTACTACTTGCTAAATTTCCATTAATAGTTTGCATTATTCCTGAAGTCTGTAAATAATTACCAAATTTAAAATTTAATGTAACCATTCCGTCAGTTGGTATCACGTAGTTAACATTATTCATGTTACTTATCTTATCGTATTCACTTTTAGTCATATTATTTTTAGTAAGTAACAGATAGTTTTTATTATAATTTACAAAATCTTTTTCTTTAATATTAAACGTACCCATAATACTACTAACTGAATACATTATAAACATACTCGACATAAAGAAGCCAACTAAAAGTAACTTTTTGATGAAACTATAATTTAAGATTTTCATTAGTCCTCTTTTAGTACCAGAAAATATATTATAAATGCTTGAATACTTACTTTTAAACTTGTCATTCTTTACTTTATTATAATCAAATGAAAATTCTTCATATACTTTTTTATTAATTTTCTCATAATGTGCATCCACCAGTTCTATGTTGCTATTATTTATATTTTCTATCTTTTTAGGACTGTCACTTTCTATATAAATATTATCATTTTTAACAACTATCTTTAAGTTTAGTTTAGACTCATCTTCTACATAATAATCTATATTAACATTTTTCCCTTTTATAGTTTCATGCATTTTTATATCTTTTAAGTACACTTTATTATCAAGTTTATAGTCTAACTCATGATTATCTTTATTTATATAATCATTAACTATCTTGCCATCAAAAATTTCTATAATTCTATCACTATAAAATTTAGCAAGTTCTCTTTCATGAGTGACAAGTATTACCAGTCTATCTCTACTTAAACTTTTAATTATGTTCATTACTTCAATTGTATTTTTACTATCTAAGTTTCCAGTAGGCTCATCTGCTATTATAACTTCAGGGTCTTTTACAATAGCTCTTGCAATCGCTACTCTTTGCCTTTCCCCACCACTAAGCATTCCAGCATATCTATTTCTATATCTATAAATGCCCAAGCTTTCTAAACAAAAGTTAACACGTTTACTTATTTCTTCTTTATCTTTAAGTCCATTAATTTTAAGAACTAAACTAACATTATCAAAAACTGTTTCATCATCAAGTAAATTAAAATTTTGAAATATATAACCTATCTTTAAACTTCTTATCTTATCTATCTTATTAACACTTACTTTGGTAATCTTTTCCTCGTCAACATAAATACTACCCTTATCAATTTTAGATAAACCACCAATACTATTTAAAAGTGTAGTCTTCCCACATCCACTAGGCCCTAGAAGTGTAACAATACCCTTTTCTGGTAAATCTATACTAGTATTATCAATTGCTCTTACTTCACTTTTTTTGCCTTTATTAAAATACTTATATACATTAACTAACTTAATCATTATTACACCTCCATATTATATGTAGTTATTACACTACTTTTAAATATCTTTCTAGAGTATCTACTACTTATTAAATAAGACATCATATTTAGTACTAAATATAAAATAATATACTCTTTTAAATTAATATAGAATAATATACCACTTAAATAATTACTTACTATAACGTCACTCTTGACAAGCAAGCTTACTACTAAGAACACAATATATACTAAATTTGTAATATTAAATAACTCTAAAATTAGAAGTGTCTTTGTCTCTTTAAAACTTCCACCTAGTATTCTTATAGTTGTATAATATTTATTTCTAGACTTAATAATTAGTTTAATTACAAAATAACTTATAAAGAATAACACCACAAAAAGTATAGTTAATACTACTACTTTGACTACCTTAATTACCTGGGTAATCGCTGTATCATGTTTAACCTTAACTAAACTAAACACATCATAGTTAGTTAACTCATTAATTGTCTTATCTATATTTCTAGCATTATCTACAAATAAACTAATTTGATAAACATCACTACTTTTATATAGCTTTTCATAGTCTATACTACTTACAAAAATTGTATCCATTTCATCATATTCTTTATCAAATATTTTTTTATAATTATCTTTATTATATATTTTAGCAACCTTTAAATCTAAGTTTTTATTAAAGTAAATATTTTCATATGTCACGTTAACAATGTCTTTACTGCAGTTAGAACTATCACAAGAAAAACTTAGGTTTTCACTTATATAAACACTCCCAGGCATAACTTTATCACTTGGTTGTATATAAGGATAATCATATATCTTTTTAGAATTTATGTTCAGTGTGCTAATACCATATTTTTTTATTTCTTCAGTATTAACAAAATCATACACTTCATCACTTACATAACTTGTAACCATCCAGTTATATTCTTCGTATGTCGCTATTCCTACAATTTTAACCTTTTTGTCTTCATTACTAAACCCTAAACTAACAGTTTTATTTAACATATCATTTTGTAAGTCACTTATGTAATAGTTATCAACTGACCCCATTACAATAATTTCGTTATCATTTATAGGCATTCTTCCATATGAAAGTTTACCCTTAAAATCACTTAACTTCATAAAGTTACTTTCTAAATAAATATTATCGTTATCTGTTAAAGTTGCACTATAGTCATATATTGTATCATTTAAAATAACATTTTTTACATTACTAACTTTATACATGTTTTCTATTTCTGTAGAAGTAAAACTAGATTTATCTTTCTTTTTAACAATAATTCTTTTATCAGCGTCCATTTCATTAAAGAAACCATTATAAAAGTTTTCGTTATTCTCTAACTCTAAAAATGCTGAATATGCATCTACTAAACTAAGTAGTACGAATAAATAAACAAACGTTAAAAGTAAAAATTTAGTAGGTATATTAAATGTATTTCTTATTCCTAGTCTTAAATTACTAAAAAACTTAGTTTTCTTTATCTCACTTAAAGTAACTTTTTTAACTTCATTAGCGCTTTTTAATTTAACATCTTCTATAACACTTCCATCATGCATAGTAATCTTTCTAGTAGCATACTCACTTATCTGTTCATAGTTATGAGTAACCACTATTACTAGTTTGTATTTACTTATTTCATAAAGAAGTTTAAGAACACTTTTAGCATTTTTACTATCTAAATTTCCAGTTGGTTCATCTGCTATAATAATCGGTGTATCTTTAGCTAAGCATCTAGCAATTGCTACTCTTTGTTTCATTCCACCACTTAGTTTACTTACTCTTAAGTGTCTATATTTATATAAGTCTACTTTCTTAAGTATTTCAATTACTTTAGATTTAACACTCTTTTTAGTCTCTCCGTTTATTAAAAGTACTAACTCTACATTTTGATAAACTGTATAACTACTTACCAAGTTAAAATTCTGAAAAATATTTCCTATGTATTTCTTTCTATATTCTTCATAATCTACTTCTGTATAATGGCTAGTTTCTTCACCATTAATATACATTTCTCCTTCTTCGTATGTATCAAGCCCACTTAAGACGTTTAATAAAGTAGACTTACCACTTCCACTTTCTCCAGTAATAGCAACAAATTCTCCCATATCAAACTTAAGATTAACTTTATTAATACCACTTGATACTATACCCTTGTTATAATAAAATTTACTAACATTTTTTAATTTTAACATAATTCCCTCCATATCTATAATTATATAGTAAAATCACAAAAAAATATATACACTTTACATTAATATATGTCTAAATTCTTAATCACTTGTTATATATTTTCTTATCATTATTCCGTCATTGTTTATGTATTTAATTAACCACTTGTTATTTTCTCTTACCAAAAGTATTCCAGTTGTTTTATTGTGAAAGTCTTTCTTTAAATTAATATCAACATAATTCATATACGTTTCTATTTGACCTATGTGTTCTTTTTTTAGTTCTGTTACTTTTATCTCTACCACTACATTAAATAAAAGCACGTCTATATAATTGTAATTTGAACCTATTTTAATTTTATACTGACTACCACAATAAGTATAGCCTTCACCTAAAGCATTACAGAATTTTATTGGATTTTCGTCTATCCACGTTTGTGCCATCTTTTCAGTTAACTTCCCATCAACCTTCAAGTCTTGTAACACCACTGGAGATGGTAGTTTCTCACTAGTACTTACTACTTCATTACTTCTTAACTTTTCTTTAACTTCAACTGGAAGCCTATTATACTCATCTAACTTTATTCTTTGTCTTAATTGTCGTTTTGTTAAACATAAATTATGTGATAAATTTAAATAGTATTTTATTTCTTCTATATTAGTAATTCTCATTATTTCACATACATTTGACCAAGTGATATTCATATTTTTAAATTGGACAGCCAATGGCTGGCTTTTTTGAATAAACTGATAAAATTTTCGCATATCCTTTAAGTTCTGTATTGAATAACCTTTACCAAGTTCACTAGTAAGTCTCTTAGAATATTCTTTAATAAGTCCGTCTCCATACTTTGCTCTTTCTTCTCCACCTTGTGCTTCAACTAAAAGTTTTCCACGCGTTTAATAGCTTTCCAAATCTTTTTGGTACTTTTGTATTCTCTTACCTTTCTTCCAATTGCATTGTCTATTAAAATATTTTTTATTTCATTATAGTAATTCATTTTAACCCTCCTAAATATTCACTAACTCGCTCATCACATGTTATATAATTTCTTACCAATATTCCATCATTATTTATGTACTTAATTAACCACTTGTTATTCTCTCTTACCAAAAGTATTCCTGTTGTTTTATTGTGAAAATCTTTCTTTAAATTAACATCAACATAGTTCATATAAGTTTCTATTTGACCGATATGTTCTTTTTTTAATTCGGTTACTTTTATTTCTACTACTACATAATTCATGTCTATAACATTAAATAAAAGCACATCAATGTAATTATAATTTAAACCTATTTTTATTTTATACTGACTTTTAATATATGAATATCCTTCACCTAAAGTTTCACAAAAACTTGATGGATTTTCATCTATCCATTTCTGTACTATTTTTTCAGTTAGTCTTTCTTTATATTCTAGACCTTTCAAAACTATTGGGTTTGGTATTTTATCATTTACTGAAACCTCTTCACGTTTCAATAATTTTTCTTTAATTTTACTATCAAGTCTTTCATATTCTTTTGATTTTATTTTTTCTCGTAATTCGCGTTTTGTAAGACATAATTTATTTGATAAATTTAAATAGTATCTTATTTCTTCAATATCTTTTAACTTTAGAATTTCACATAAATTTGACCAAGTGATATTTATATTTTTGAATTCGGCAGCCACTGGCTGCCATTTTTGAGAAAATATGAATAAAGTTCTCATATTAGTTAATGACCTTACAGAATAACCCTTTCCAAGTTCAGTTATTAACATTTTGGAGTATTCTTTAATCAAACTATTTCCATACTTTGCTCTTTCTTCTCCACCTTGTGCTTCAACTAAAAGTTTCCCTACGTTATAATAGCTTTCCAAATCTTTTTGGTTACTTTTGTATTCTCTTACCTTTCTTCCAATTGCGTTATCTATTAAAATATTCTTTATTTCATTATAGTAATTCATTTTAACCCTCCCAAATATTCACTAACTCGCTCATCACTGGTTATATATTTTCTTACCATTATTCCATCATTATTTATGTACTTAATTAACCACTTGTTATTCTCTCTTACCAAAAGTATTCCTGTTGTTTTATTGTGAAAATCTTTCTTTAAATTAACATCAACATAGTTCATATAAGTTTCTATTTGTCCTATATGTTCTTTTTTAAGTTCTGTTACTTTTATTTCTACTACTACATAATTCATGTCTATAACATTAAATAAAAGAACATCTATGTAATTGTAATTTGAACCTATTTTAATTTTGTACTGACTGCCGGCATATATGTACCCTTCTCCTAAAGCATTGCAAAATTTCATTGGATTTTCGTCTATCCATATTTGTACCATTTTTTCAGTTAGCTTACTACCAACCTTCAAGCCTTGTAATACAACTGGAGATGGTACTTTCTCACTAGTACTTACTAATTCATTACTTTTTAACTTTTCTTTAACTTCTGCTGGAAGTCTATTATACTCTTTTGACTTAATTTTTGTTCTCAGTTCAAGTTTTGTTAAACACAACTTGTTTGATAAATTTAAATAGTATTTCATTTCTTCTATATTACTTAAATTTAGTATTTCACAAACATTGGACCAAGTCATATTTATATTTTTGAATTGGGCAGCCAACGGCTGCCCTTTTGCAAGCAGATAAAAATTTCTCATATATTTTAAATTTCTAGTTGAATATCCCTTTCCAAGTTCAGTTGTAAGTCTCTTAGAATATTCTTTAATAATGCCATCTCCATACTTAGCTCTTTCTTCTCCGCCTTGTGCTTCAACCAAAAGTTTTCCTACATTGTAATAGCTTTCTAAGTCTTTTTGATTACTTTTATATTCTCTTACCTTTCTTTCAATTGCATTGTCTATTAGTATATTTTTTATTTCATTATAGTAATTCATTTTAAACCTCCTAAATATTCACTAACTTGCTCGTCACTTGTTATGTAGTTTCTTACTAATATTCCATCATTATTTACGTACTTAATTAACCAGTTGTTGTTTTTTCTCACGAGTAAAATACCAGTTGTTTTATTGTGAAATACTTTCTTTAAGTTAGTATCAACATAATTCATATATGTTTCTATTTGACCTATGTGTTCTTTTTTTAGTTCTGTTACTTTTATTTCTACTACTACATAATTTAAATCAACTGTATTAAATAAAAGAACATCTATGTAATTGTAATTTGAACCTATTTTAATTTTGTACTGACTGCCGGCATATATGTACCCTTCTCCTAAAGCATTGCAGAATTTTATTGGGTTTTCGTCTATCCATAATTGTACTATCTTTTCAGTTAGTTTATCATCAACCTTCAAGCCTTGTAATACAACTGGAGATGGTACTTTCTCACTAGTACTTGCTACTTCATTACTTTTTAACTTTTCTTTAATTTCCGCTGGAAGTCTACCATATTCATTGCTTTTTATTCTTATACGCAAATCTCTAGTAGAAAGACATAATTTATTTGATAAATTTAAGTAATATTCTATTTCATTCAAATTCTTTAACTTTAAAATTTCACATATATTTGACCATGTTATGTTTAAGTTTTTGAAAAGGTATGACATTGTCATGCTTTTTTGTAAAAACAAATAATATTTTCTCATATTTTTCAGATTAAAGGAAGAATATCCCTTACCAAGTTCACTAGTAAGTCTCTTAGAATATTCCTTAATAAGTCCATCTCCATACTTTGCTCTTTCTTCTCCACCTTGTGCTTCAACCAAAAGTTTTCCCACATTGTAATAGCTTTCTAAATCTTTTTGATTACTTTTGTATTCTCTTACCTTTCTTCCAATTGCATTGTATATTAAAATACTCTTTATTTCATTGTAGTAATTCATTTTAAACCTCCCAAATATTCACTAACTCGCTCATCACTTGTTATGTATTTTCTCCTTTCTTTTCTTTGCATTTTGAATTGGACAGACATTGTCTGTCCTTTTTAAACCAACACATAAATTTTTTTGCTTTTACCGCATTATAACAGTCAATCTCAAATGACCAACTTCACTTTATCATATTAGTGTTTTTCTGTCAAATTGCTCATTTTTTAAAATTGAACGCTATTTTAGTACCAAAAGAACTACAAATGTAACAATTAAAATACATTTTATATGGTTATCCACAGCCAATTATTAAAATCTCTAGTTATTAACAAAATGTAAAAATTCACAAAAAAAAGAAAGAATCAGTCGTTCTTCCTTATTTTAACACTACTAAAGATATATTATCGTCTATCAAAAAGTTTGGATTATCAAGTTGTTTTATGTTATTTACAACTAAATTACTTGTAACTATCTTAAGTTCAACCAAAACATCTTTTAAGTTAGAGTATCTTTTAGCTTTAACCACATTTAAAGTATTCTTATTAATTAATGTAAAATATATATAATCCCTACTCGCTTTATTTTTAATTGTATTAAATATATCAATAACATCATAAATACTCTTAGTTTCTCCTTTTGTACTAAATATAATATTAATATTTGGATAAGTTCCCATATAATTAAATAACAATTGATACGTCCTAGTATCTTTTTTATTAATTAAAATACTGACATTCATGTCATAAGTTTCACTAATCAAATTAAGTGTCTCCAAAACATTTAAAACATTGTCTTTTAAAATATAGTAGTCTTTTAAATCATACTTATTCTCGAATGATATCTTTAAAGTAAAAGAATTAATATTTCCAACTATACTTTTAATCTTATCTTTATCTATTTTATAAATATTTTCTACTTGAAAAGTATTATCCATAGTATCTAGAAAATCATTTTCAATTATAAGTGATTTAGCATTACCATTTAAGCTAGGTATTTCAGTATATGCATATGCTTTACCAGATACTGGACTATAAATTTTATCTTTTACATTTATTAATTCATTTTTCTTAACCATCAAATTTTTAATACTTAAATCAGTTTTATCATTAAATGGTATATAAATAAATTCACTTGTCATAACCGATACAAAAATATCTTCATTCACTATAAATCATTCCTTTCTTTTAAATAATTATGTAGTTCTATTGCTACTTTCTCTGGAAGTATAGCCCCTAATTCTTCCACACTTGCCTCTTTAAGATTTTTTAAACTTCTATACTTTTTAAGCAGTTCCTTTTTTCTAACTTCGCCAATGCCTTCAACCTCAGTAAGTACACTACTTATACTACCTTTACTTCTTATTTGTCTATGATAATTTATTGTAAACCTGTGTACTTCATCACTTATTCTAGTAAGCAAATAAAACATATTACTTTTCTTATTAATCTTATAACTTTCTAAAGTATCTCCGTCTACTAATTCACTAAGTGAGTGCTTATCATCTTTCATTAAGCCACATACTTTAATATGTAAATTTAAACTATTCAAAACTTCATTACACGCGTTTATTTGATTAATTCCACCATCTACTAAAATTAAGTCAGGCATCCTTCCACCATTTACTAGAATACCTTGATATCTTCTATAAATAACTTCTTTCATTGAACCAACGTCATCATTTTTATCAACTGAAATCTTAAACTTTCTATAATCATTCTTACTTGGTTTACCATCTATAAATGTTACCATTCCACTTACCGTATACGTTCCAAACAAATTTGAATTATCAAAAGATTCAATTACGCTTAAATTAGGTATATTAAGTAAACTACCAAGTTCATTATTAGCAAGCACACTTCTTTCTTCATCTCTATAAATCATTTCTATATTATTTTCTAAGTTTATCTTAGCATTAGTACTAGCTAGATCAAAAAGATGTTTTTTCTTTCCCTTAGTAACACTTATAACCTTAGTTTCTAATATTGTATTAAGTAAATCTATATCTAACACATCAGGCACGATTACTTCTTTTGGAAGAACATTTCTCTTACTATAAAAGTTAACTATATAATATTCTAAAGTTTCCTTAACGTCATCTATAAGTGGAAAGATATTCTTTTTATCTCCTAGAAGTTTACCATTTCTAATAAAGAATACAACAATACTAATATAACCATTATCATAATAGTAGTTAAATATATCTCTATTAATTCCATCATTTAATTCTACTTTTTGTTTTTCAAACACCACTTTAATATAGTCAAGTTCTTTTTTTAAATCAAGTGCAACTTCATAATTTAAATTGTCTGAATTTACTTTAATTTTCTCTTTAATCTTATTTATTAATATATCATCTCTTCCATTTAAAATAGAAATTATCTCACTATTCATTTTACTAGTATCAATATTCTTGTATTCGCAGTACCCCAAGCATTCCCCAATATGATAGTATAAACATACTTTCTTAGGCATCTTATCACATTTCTTAAGTGGATAAAGCCTATTTATTAAATTAACTAGTCTTCTTGCAGCGCCTTGATTAGGATAAGGCCCAAATAACATCTTATTCTTTTTATTTATGTTAATCTCTCTTTTAACAGTTAGTGTAGGATAAGAATCATTCTTAAACTCAATATAAGGATAACTCTTATCATCTCTTAGTAATATGTTATAATGTGGATCATACTTTTTAATTAAGTTTATCTCTAATATAAAAGCTTCTACTTCACTAGAAGTTACAATATAATCAAAATCAACTATCTCACTAACTAACATTTTAGTCTTACCTGTATGAGTTCTATTGAAGTAACTATTTAATCTATTTTTTAATACTTTTGCTTTTCCTACATATATTACTACTCCTAAGTCATTCTTCATTAAATAACAACCGGGTAACTTAGGTACTAACTTTAATTTTTCTTTAATCATAATAATCACTATATATATTGTATCAAAAAAAACACATAAAAAAAAGAGAAAGTTACTTTCTAGTTAGTAACTATCTCATATCAGCAACCTGTATCAGTTTCTTTTATTGTGTATGGGTCACTTGCTGAGCCATTTCCTGTACTGTATAGAGTGCAAGATTTAAGAGAAATGGCGGGGCGAACACCATAGGTGTCGTTGACGCCGCTGTTGCTCAAGTAGCCAGGGAGGGACGAACCGAACACGATGAACACGCTAGCGCTGCTGCCATACCAACCGTTAGGAGACAACAGCCACCACAAAGTTGAGCCTGTTGAGCTACCGTTTGCACTATTATAATAATACCACGTTTCTGCGTTTTTTAAATATACTCCACCCGCAAATGATACTTCATCTGCTGTCATTAGTGCTATTGGATATGTTAGTTTCCCGTTTCCTGTACTTGTGTCTACTGTGAATTTGTCTTCTGTTGTTGCACAGTCATAACTTGGTGTTTCATTTGTCCTTAATCTTGTGTATGCTCCAAAGTATGTATAATCTGATACTGTATATGTTCTATCATTACAATATACTGCTGTTGTACTTAAGTATTTTGTATA
>OLRV01000394.1_pt1 | contig 43912 bp, 45 predicted proteins | sample 1672421 | NCBI WGS metagenome assembly OLRV01 (sample SAMEA3136684, study PRJEB25190) | human gut metagenome | biome: human gut; feature: human-associated habitat; material: faeces | place: Austria | collected 2013
AGTTCTCTCCCGTGGTGCCCGAGCCGATCGCACCCGCCACCGTGTTGAATTGGTTCCTGATCGCAGACGAGACCCACGGCCCCGCGATCAGGACCACCAGGACGATGATCGCGATGACCAGGACGTACTCGATAGTAGACTGCCCCTTCGGGCGGTGGGTAAATCTGGAAGATACCCCCCCGAAAGGAATTTCCGCTGCGTGCATGTGCGGCTCCCTTCGGATTGCTTTGAAATCAAGGGAAAGCGTAGCCCGAGACGTACCGCATGGAACCGATGTGCCGCAGCGGCAATCACGCCTACAGCATCCAGTCGAAACCGTTCTTGCCGAGCGTCTGGCGCATATTCCAAATCTGAATCTCGGTATGGGCGCCACTCTCGTCGATGACCGTGTTCATGCTCCCGACCCCGGGAATTACCGTCTTGGTTTCACCCGTGGTGAGGTCGATTCTCTGGTTGCCGAATTGCCGTTCGAGGTGCATCCTGCCATCCGAACCGAGAACGTTTTGAAACACAGCCGATCCTCCTATTCTCCTATTCGAGATATTTATTTCCCTTGCCGCAATTGCAGTCCTCGCAGAGCGTCTGAAGGTTGTCCATGGCGGACTTGCCGCCGCGCGAGACAGGGACGATATGGTCGACGTGCAGCTTCACGCCATCCTCACGGCCTCGACCGCACCTGACGCATTTGAATCCGTCGCGGCGCAGGACGTCATATCGCATCGCACGCGTAACCTTCGCATGCTCGGCATCGTTCGCCATACGGCGGTCTTGGTATTCCTGTCGCCGCTTATCCCGCTTTTTCTCACGCTCACGCTCACGCTTGGCCTTCTTATGCTCGCGCCAGAACATGTCGAACACGGTCTCTATGCCAAACAGGACGATGGCGAGCATGAAGAACGGCATCATGGCATCGATTACTTGATCCATACCCATCCTTTCGGAATGCGGGTTCTTTTCAGACAGAGCATACCGAGTCCCCGGAATCTCCCACGACGCCTTGCCGCCGCGGCACCAAAGGCGACCGGGCTCCTCACCCGGGACAGCAGGCGGGACGCCCTCCCAGGCGTCCCGCGGTACGGCGAGTTGTTATTATTCTCATCCCCCAGGGCTTTCCGCAGCCTGTCCTGACCTTATGGCCTGTTATCCTTTTTTTTCTTCTTATTATTGTTCTTGTTGTTCTCATTGTTTCGGGCGCGATGCAAAATGCCGTGCCGGGTGATGACCACCCGACACGGCGCCCCAAAAAGGATGGAGGGCGAGACAGGAAAGCTGTAGAGCATGACCCTCCATCTGCCCAAGTATCCCAAACGGCAGAATACTTCAAGCTCTCATGCCGCATAGGCAGCCGTCAACGTTCCGGGGCATCTTCAACCTCGACGGCGTCGTCACAGTTCCCCGCATACATCTCCGCCAGGTCATCGAGCGAGGTGGACGGAGCGTCCTGCTTGCTGACCGTGCGGTCGAGGCGCGCATCCATATCCTGGTCGGCATTGGATCTGATGCGTTTGGAGGCCTCGTCTTCCGTGACCCGCGCGGGAAGCGCGTCGATGGAGATGGCGAGCGCGATCAGGTAGTTCGTGTCGTGCTCGTCCACGACCTCCTCGAAGACGTTATAGGGGATTTGGGCGAAGGCACCCGACTCGCCGGCGAGCGCCCGGGCGAAACCCGCGCCGTCATATGCATCGCCGAGCTCCCCGCTTTGCTGGATTTCCTCACCCGATGCCCAGAGGCCGATCTCGTTTCGCTGCCAGACCTTCACCTGCAGATCCCATCCGCGGTCGAGGGAGGGGTCCTCGATGGCGTGGCAGTCGACGAAGATGGGGGAGCGTTCCGGCTTCTTCACGACCCACGCGGCGCTGTGGTGGACGAGGTCTTCTTTGGCCTTCTCCAGGAAATACGGCTGATGATGGGTTCCCATATCTTCTCCTAACGCTCGCAAATCGATATTTCAAGGTCCGCAGACCGTGTATCTGGCTGGATGGAATCGCGAGAGTCGGCTCGTTCGCCGATATGCCCAAACTGCTCAAAGGCATCGCGGGTGATGTAGATGCCGAAACGTTCGGCGAGCTCATTCTCGATGCCGAGGTCCGCGTGTACCACGCCCACGGCGCATGTACCGTCGGGCAGCGCAAGCTCGCCGGCGTGCTTGATATCTATGTCCCCGATTGCACGGCCTTGGAAGAAGTCCGTGAGTTGAAGTGTATATCCCGGATGGGAGGTACGGGAGAGCATGTGCGACACGCGATCGCCGCTCGACCAACAATATGCATCCATAGTGCCATTCATCAGCCTAGAGACCATGCTCGTCTCCCTGACCGTGTTTCGGGCGATGACCGCATCCGCCAAACTGAAGTATTCAGAGACGTATGCCGCATCGACGAGCTCTTCAACGGACTCGAAAGCGATGGGGTAGATATTGCGGTTGATTCCCATGCAGTCTCCTAACGCTCGCAGTTCGATATTTCGCGGTCCGAATTTTGCACGCGAAATTGAACAGATTCGCAACTCTCGGGCGCATCGCCGCAGCGACCGTACTGCTCAAACGCATCGGGTGTGATATAGATGCCGAAGTACTCGGCAAGCACGCTCTCGATACCCAAGCCCGCATGCACCACACCCACCGCGCACGCTCCGTCCGGCAGGCGCAGCTCGCTGGCATGTTTGATATTTGTATCCCCGGTCGCATGGCCTCGGACGAAGCTGGTGAGCTGGAGCGTATATCCCGGATGGGAGGTGCGGGAGAGCATATATGCGGTAGCCCGCCCGCTCGACCAGCAATACGCATCCATGGCCCCGTTCATGAGTTTCCAGACCATGGCCGTCTGCTTGACCGTGTTGCGCACGATGACGGCATCCGCCGAGCTGAAGTCACCGGAGCGGTAGGCGGCGATGAGGAGTTTCCTGACGGGCTCGAAGGTGATGGGGAAGATGTTGCGGCAGGTATCCATGAGACGCTTCCAAAACTCTATCTAGACGCCTATACGCAGGAGTTCCATGGCATGTTCACGGTCGAAGGAGGCAGTGAGCTTGCCGAAACGTTCGATATAGCCGATATGCTCAAGGCGCTTCACCAGGCGGCGGAACGGCTCGTATTGCACGCCTGCCTGGTTCGAGAGTTCCCGAATCGTGATGCGCTGGCCGACGCTCTTCTCGAGGGCATCGAGAGCCGCCATGTAGAATTCCCGCTCCGATGGGGTCAACTTGAAGTGGCTCGGGTCGCAGCGGTTCGAGATTTCTTCGGCTGCGGCATCGGCGCGGCGATAGGATTCCGTGGGGATATGCCTACCCGAGGCCTTTTCGAGCAGGCAGAAGAGCCTGAGCGACTGTCGCGCCGTGAGCGAGAGGGTGAATTCGCCCGCAGGGGCGCCGAGGGAACACTTCTTGACCACCAGCTTGGCGATTTCACTGGACGGAATCGGGTCGAGGGACGAGTACCCGCCATCGAGCAGGTACAGCTTTGCAAGCATCTCAACGAGTTCTGCGCGGTTGAGCGAGATTTCGCAGGAGCCTTTGACGATCATCGTAGCCTCCTAGGCGATTGCCACGTTACCGCACGTATCGAACTCGATGAGCTTCTTGACCTTGAGGGAGAAGAGGATTGATTCGAGCGTGGATTCCGCAGGGGCGGTATCGATATTCTTCTGGAGTTCGGTTTTGCTCACGGCATGGCCCCTGTTGTCGTATAGGTAGAAGAGGATCTGCTGCTCGGTCCTCTCGAAAAAACTGTCCTGTTCGTTCATATGTGTCTCTTTTCATCGACGGCGCTTGTTTCGGAACAGGATACGGGACAGATTTGCGGGCGATCAGTTCTTTGCCGCAGCGGCATATCTACCGATTTCGAAAGCTCTGTTAACGCTCTGTCGGCTGAACCGCATAGCCGAACCCATCGCCAACGCAGCACCCATCCAGACGGTCCGCGATATCGTCCAAACCTTCCTCTAGCCCTTCCTCGAGCCTGAATCCTTCGGGGACATCGAGCACGCCTGCGGAGCAGAGCTGCGTGATGGTCAACTCTATATAGTCCCTACCTCCGTCTTTTGACATTTCGCCCAGCAGGGAGGGGGAGTTCTCCAGATCGGGAGTCTGGATAACCGCATCAATGTTCCACACGTTCGCCTCGATTCCCCTGCCCTCGAGCATGTCCGCCACATCGCTGCGCGTCCATTTGACGGTCGCACCCTCGATGATATCGGGGTCGGCGATATCCCATGCGACCGACAGGTCATCGACGCGCACGGCATCTCCCGACCATTCGCCGGTCTTGCCGTCATACCCCTTCACGACCGCGAACGGCTCATCCCCGCCGCAAAACAATATCGCCGTCGAGCCGAACCTCACGAGTTCGACGTTGCCCTTCGGGTCGGGTGCTATCCCGGCGTCCCGGATATCGACATCCATTTCCGTCCTCCTAAAATCTCGTTTTGCCGCTGCCGGCAGGTCTCTGCGGTTGCAGCGGTTCAAGGTCGACGGCCTCCATGAGGTCGCTGAGGGATTCCATTCGCCCGTTTCCGGTGAATTCCCAACCGAAAATCACGCAGATATCCCGTTCGATGTTGAGGATGCCGCCGGTCGTCTCAGCCAAGCGGACCAAGAGGTCCTCAGCGGAAGACCCGCGTCGCATATGGAGACGCGACATTTCCCTCGAGAGGTCTGCGTTCTCCAGGGCAATCACCTTGTCACTCAGCGACTTGTCGATAAACAGAACTTCAAATTTCATGTTGCCGTGCGCCATGCCCGGCGTCTCATCTAGAATCAGCTTGCCGCCATCCAAGATAAGCTCGAATTCTTGCGAGTCGTTTCCGAGCCCATAGCGACCGTCGGTCAGCTTGGACACGAAATCGCCGACATTGCGCGGTTGCGCCCTGGTGAAGGACACCGAGTCCGAAAATAGGTAATCGCAGGCTCCCGAGGCAGAATCCTTGAGAATGACGATGTATCCGGATGTGTCGATGGCTTCGAGCATGGAGCAGACGTTGTCTGTTGCGCTGGAATCGTAGAACCCCGCCTCGGATTCGAGCTCCTTGCCGAATGCGGCGCGGATGATGTCCTGTGCGAACCCGATGTCCGACCGTAGTTCATCATAGGCAGCTTGGTCTTCGCCCGCCCGCCGCCAAGCGCTATCCAGGATCTCATCGGTCAATCCGTTCGGTATCTCGACGTCTGGGAAGCGGGACGGCTCCGCAATTCGCGAGACGGCTTCACGCGCCCAGCTATTGCATATATCCTCGACGAGTTCCTGTATCCGCGAGGCCCCATGTGATAGGACGATATGTCTGTCTGGTCGGCATCGAGCGGTCTCGGCTGCCTTCATGACGGTCGATAGGGGGTTACCGAGGTTGACGAGCGAGCGACTTCCCACCGCCTTGGAGAGGAGCATCTCATAGCTTTCCCCTGCGGAGATGTCTCGAATCCTGCGGAACTTTTCAGCGACCGAGAACAGCTTTGTCGGGATAGCGGAGATTCTCGCGGATGCGGTATCGCCCCCGTTCTGGGAGAGGATGAGCTGCCCGTTGGGCTCAGGATACAGTCGCTCGCCCTCCAGAACGGAACCCGAGATGAAGGCACCCGCCTTCAATCCATCCTGTTCCACCGTCCAAGAATCGCCTCGACGGCAGAGGAGAACCGCATCGGGCGCCTTGAATCCTTCGAGAACCTCTATGGGAATTTCCCGCATTGCCACTGTCGTTCCGATCCTTTCGATATTCTGCACATTCGTATAGCCTGACTTTACGAATGCGAATAGATGCATACCGAATGGGGGACAGAAGTAGACTCGAACGGCAGAAAGAGAGGGGATATCCCCCTGCGGAATACCCCCTCTCTTTCCAGCTTGTATATGGTTCTAGAACTCGACGTCCTTGTCGTAGAGGTCGAGATCGGGTCCCTGGCTGATAGTCGGCTGTCCCGCTTGTCGGTCCGCCGCCTCGTCGCTTTTCGCATCGCACAGGTCACTCAACGGCATATCCTCGCCACCGCCCTGATGGTATTCCAGGGCCGCATCCTTGCTGCCTTGGCGCGACGCCGCCGCATCGCGGTCCTCGAGCATCTGCTTCGCGTCTGCGGCGGCACGCGGCATTTCCTTGCCGGATGCCTCCAGATTCTGCTCGTAGTCGCGGGCGTTGAGCAGTCGCGCATCATAGGCGTCCTCGATGCCGGCGACCAGAGCGCCGGCGCTGATTTCCTGCGGAGCGCGGAAGTCATAATCGAAATTGCTGCGGGAGTCCTCGCCGCTGATGGGGTAGACGCGGACGGGCGTATCCGACTTGAAGCTCGCCGTGAAGGGCTTACCGGACTGCGCATAGGCGAGCTGCCTGTCCGTGAGGAACTTGCTCACGATCATGCCGCCAAGGTCTTGGTTGCCGACCATGGTATGGGGAGGGAGCTTGCACAGCAGGAAATTCTTATCTGGGCCGTCCTCGACGGGAACGGTCTTGACCTTCATATCGCAGGGGGCGAAAGTAAGCCCCGTGTATTCGTGAGACACGTCACGTTGATGCTCAGACTTGGAGGCTTCCTTGCCCTGATAGGCCGCCGCCACGGCAGCCGCAAGATCGCAAGGCATGACTGCGGGGTCGCCCTCGGCGGGGTAGTCGATGCGACGGTTCTGCTCATCGTACTTGAAGAATCGCACATCGCGGTCGGAGCGGAAACCGTACTTCACGGGCTTTCCCGCATCCTTGTCCTGCTTCATGAACTCACGGGCGGGCATGGAGACCTTCAGGCCCGAAAGATCCTTATTCCCGACCACGGTGCCCTTCGGCATCGTCATGTTGATACGAAGGCGCTCGTTGCCGCTGCGGTCCGTATAGGGCTTCACGCGGACGTCCTTGTTCTCGAAGGTGATATTGATGTACTCGGGCCTCTTTTCCGTGCCGCTGTTTTCCATGTCCCTCCCCTTTTCCTTATTATTCTTCTTATTCTTCTCTTCACTCTCTTCGGCTTTCTCGTCTTGCGTGACGGCGAGGGAGTCGGTTGTTTTTGCTGCAGGGCCTTCCTCGGGAACGCCCGCATCGCTTGAACGGTCGGAAGCGATACCCTTGCGCCTGGATGCGGCATCGACTTCCGATTGGACGAGATTGCCGAGACTCATCGTCTTCCCAGTTGGTCTTCTCACCGTCTCGAGATGGATACCGCCATAGCCGTCCTCAAGGGCGCGATCGACCATGCCCTCGAGCTTCATTCGCATCTCGCTTCCCTCGGGGAGCTGCCTGATGGCCTCCTGCACGCTGATTGCGGCGTTCTTGAAGCCCGCGACCGCCTTCTCGCAATCAAGGTCCGCATCGCCCTTATCGACGTTTTCCACGGGATGTTTCTCGCGATCGAGTTTGACCTCATTTCGGACGATATCGATGACATCGTGGTATCCGAAATCGAGTTGTCCGCTGATTCGCGGCCTGACCCCGCAATCCCTGAGGAAGGACCTGAACTTCTTGAGGGTCTGCTCGGAAAGACCGCCGCTAGGGACGAGTTCGTACTGCGCAGCATCGAAATCGACCGCCGTCTCGATGGCGGCACGATAGAAGGAATCCGTACGGTCGCCTTTGTAACCCCAGAAGCTGTCAACAACGGGTCCGCATACGATTACGGCATCCTGCTTGGGATCGATGGAGCGCCGATTAAGGTCGGTCTGAATGGAAGCAAGCTCGACACAGCTTTCGAGCGACCCGTTTGTGAGCCGAATCGCCCGCTCGTCTCCGCGCAACGCCTCGAGTTCCATGTTGCGTCGGCAGGATGGGACGACGCTGGCGCTGTAGCCCATTTCGGTGAGAGCGCCGGCGATAAGTTTACCGAGCGTGTTGGTATTCGGGCCGTGCAGGTTGATGACCAAGGCCATAGTGACTCCAATCGCTTCACGTTGCGTATTTGATTCAGAGTATGGAAGCCGAGGGATTCTAGACGGGACGATGGGACGAAAGTAGAGGGCGGGATACCGCCTTAACGGCATCCCGCCCTCCATAACGGATTCGCAAACCTAGTAGTTCGCCAGATGTTCCGCGGCATCGAGCATGGGGAGCCCGACACCTTCCATGCCATAGCGCATCGATAGGGCCTCATCGGTCTTCTCATCGCAGAGCGAATCGTGCCCTGCTCGCAACCCGGCAACTTGTCGGGGTCCATATACGGCGCGGCGGCCACGAACACGACCAACTCGACGATATTACGGTTCTCCTCGATGGCGGCGGGCAGATCGACATCCTCGATATCGCCCTCGAACCCAACGGGTCGGAAAGGTTCCAAGATGGCCGAATCATATTCGCTCGGGTTTCGATTGTTGTTCGGGCAATAGAAGTAACAGGATTCACCATCGACTGTCACTGTACCGGTAATGAAATCGTCATCGTTTTGACTATCGATTTCGACCCCGATATCAGGCACATGCAGTCGAGCGGGTTCTTTCGCCTGCGCCCGCTCGGCGATACGCACACGCTCTTCAGGCTCGAGGCCGAAGCGCGCGGCCATGGTGTCAAGAAGCTCTGGCACGGACTGCGTGCTGATGACGTCGGCACCGCTGAGAAGCGCGGCAAGGGAACGCAGGGACTTATCGGCAGTACGCTTCTCATCGGCATCTTCGCCAAAAGTCGAAAGCAGGGCGATGGGATCGACTACGGGGCCGCTGTAGGGGATATCTGCTACGCTCTCGAATCCTTGAAACAGTTTCCCGTAGGCAAGCTCGGACGGGAAGATATTGAAGATTGCCGACTCGCGGTCATGGAACCCACTCGGTACGAAATCCGTAGTCGTGACGAGAAGGTTAAACTCGGGAAAATAACTGACCGTCTCGCTCGATGTGAGCTTATCGAGCAGCTCCCGGGCGCCTGCGCCGAGAGGGCGGGCCGACATATCGGGCAACGGCCTGCCATGCGACAGCTCGAAACCCTCCCGATCGGACATAAGGTGTTTTTGATAGTAAGAGGTGGAATCGACCAAACCGGAAATGCTGCCGGCATCGATGGTCAGACTCCAGGAGAATAGGCCGGCCAGCATGGACATGCGGGGGTCGATCCAGCAAGATCCATCGGCATCCCGATCGAACGAATCGATGACGGCGAATGCCTTATCCTGCCCGCGCTCGAAGACCATGTCGGACACATAGTCGCATCCCTTGAAGAAATCTCCGCTTGCGATTTCAGAGGTTCTGGCATTGAAGATGGCAGTAGTCCGATTATATAGCCCTTCGCTCGGATCGTAGCTGGAACTGACCACGAGAAGGTTGAACTCGGGGAAGAACGTCATGGTATCGTCCTTGACGAGCGTCTCGAGAAGCAGGTCCTTATCCTGGAAGCCATGCTGTCTATACATGTCTAATCTCCGATTTCCGAATTATCCCGCTGTTCGTCTTCATGGTAGCGTTCGCCCGTATGGGCATCCTGAACGGCAGAGGCGACTTCGCTTCTGTCCGCGCACATATCATCGAGACTCTCGCCGTGACCGGCGATATTGTCGGCGAACTGCCCGCAGAAATCATGCGCCTCGTCAAGGTCGGAGCAGAAGCGCCCATTGCCGCAGTCATACCCGTCGGTAAGGACCTTCACATCGAATCGCGCCCCTTGGTCATATGCGAACGAATCCCGCTTGACCTCGGTAATCTGGAACTCAGTTTTCACGCCATCATGTTCCATGATGTACTCCTCAGCGGGATAACCGTCCACTTTCTCGGCAAAATGCGGTTTGGAGCACATCTCGGGGTTGTCCCAAAGGTCATGGATGAACGCGTTCTCGTCGCCCTCTCGGTAGACAAACCCCATCGTCTCGAAGCCGGTCTCCGGTAGATAGAACCCGCCATCCGTCTCAAACTCCGAATAGAGTTCCTCGCCCTTGTCGGTCAGCTGCCGCATCTCCACGCAGGCGCGTCCATCGTGGTGAGCCCCAGTCACGAACAGAGATCCGTTTTCATCCCAGATTTCGTCGATTTCACAATCGGCGAAGATGTTGTCCCCACCGTGCTAGCTAGGCGATGTATCGACCGCTTCCTCGAAGTTCTCATAGACGGTGATTCCGCCGCGCGGACCATCATAGCGACCGTTGCCGCCTTTGACGAGGATGGAGTTCCCCCAACTCTCGTTGATTTTTTCAGATTGGTTGACGCTTCCGGAGCCGAAGAACTCTCCGAGATACTTGGAAACCTCGCCGAAATCGTCACCTTGTTCAGCATCGAATTCAATGCGTTGCTTAGTCTCGAAATCGACATGTTTCTCGAGGACACGGCCATTTTCATCTGCGTGGTTGAGCAGGTAGTCTTTCAAGCCGACACGGTTCATGGTTTCCTCCAAGCAGCTAAATTCGTTACATCAAAATCATCGCAAGCGACCCGAATCGAACCGGTTGCGGGACACAAGTAGCCACCGCAATTGTATAACTGGTTTCCACATATGCGTTATGCCTAGTTAGCCGGAACTCTGGGGGTTATCCCTTCCACATATGTCTCCTTGATTTTTTTCTTCTTGTTATTCTTCTTATCCGTGTAGCTCGGTAGCGCACTACTCGGCTACCGAGCTACACGCAAAGCCGAGACGTCAGCGGCTCTGCTCCGTCCGTTTTCCACAGTCCTCATCGACGTCGAGCGAAGACTCCTCAGCCTTGGCGGCGGCAAGCTCATCGAGGGATTCGCCCGCATCGCGTTCCATCTCGAGTTCGATAATCGCGGCATCTACCTTCAGTTCGACTTCTGTGAGTGCGAGGATTGACGGCATGGTGCAAAGCGGGTCGTTGAAGACCTTCTCGACCGCCTCGCTAGGCGCATCGGAGATGAAGCCGTCCTCATCGCGGAGAAGATCGACGCCGTTGGGAGTAAGCTCATGGAACGTCAAAATGGTCGGCGGTTCACTGTAGACCTTGAAGGCGAGGGCGTTGTCAGACTCGCCCCAATCGGCCCCGTCGCGCGAATACGGGACTTCATCCTCAATCTGGTCGATACAGCTGACGAGACCGTCACCTCCCAGCAGGAAGTAATCCTTCGCGCTCTCGGAACCCGAGGTTCGCTGGACGGCAAAATAGGTCTGACACTCAGATGGCCATTGTCCCTGATCGTCCTTGGGGAACATAAGCTCATCCAAGGCGTTGATGGCGGCGACCGAGACGGCATGGGGGATTGCAAGCTCGTCTTCCTGATATTCGGTTCGCGCCTGGCCACCGAAGGATACGAAATCGTCCATTTTGTTCTCAAGCTGACTCATAAAAAGTCCTTTCAAAGCGGTTTACTGCATCCATATTCGACGTATGCCGCTCGCCGGGTCGACATCGGGACACAAGTAGCTCCGAGATTGCGTGACTGGCTTCCACATCAGTGTCTTGGCTAATGGATCAAAGTCCCGAGGCTCTCCCAGATGCATGTTTCCTTGATTTTTCTTCTTTTTATTCTTTCTTTTTCTTAATATTCTTATTGTTCTTATTTTTCTTTCATATATCCGCGCGGCTGCCGAGCCAAGCGCAGAGGTATCGGGATAGAAGTAGCCGCTCATGCAGGCGATTCTCTTTTATCTGCCTACTTGGAATCGCCTTCGCTGAGCCTGCGCGGCATGATTGTCAGCGAGGGCTCGCCGCCGCACTTGAATTTGATTTTCACGGGGGCCTGCAGGTTGTCGATATTCCAGATGGCGATGCCGCCCACGGTCTGCCCCGGCGCCACCTCGACGGACTCGGGGTTCCGGAAGCTGCCGTCTTTATCGTATAGCGCCCCGAACTGCAGTGTCTCGCCGCCCTGCGATGCCGACAGCAAATCGATGGGCGAGATTACCGTCTTTTCACTCGACGTATTCGTCAGGAGGAGGTCGCAGACGAGTACTTTCTGGCCTCCGAGCGAGCCGGATGAGGCCCCCGTCTCGGTCGAGGCGTTGACCTCCCAGGACCCGCGACCGAGACGGTATCCCGCCACGCTGATTTTAACCGGGGATTGATCGGCCGCCTCGGCCGCGGACGCGAGGCCGTCGGGCACATCGCTTCGCCCGATGCCGCCGCAGGCGCAAAGGCCGCAGACCGTGACGCCGAAAGCGACGGCGATCGCGGTCGCGGAGAGAATTAATCGCTTCATGTCCTGTCCTGTCTATCTGGAAAGCCACTTGGGGCATGGCCGTTGACGAAATGATAGCACAGCGACAATCCACAGGACGAAACACGGTGCATCGTCAATTAATGAATCTAGGCGACTACAGCCAGTATCATGCCGATGATCGACCCCGACAGGTTGCACGCGCAATGCGCGATGACGCTGGAGCAGATTCCGTCGCGCTGGCGAAGGCCGCCCAGAACCAGGCCGCAGGCGAAAGCATAGGCGGACTGCACGGTATTGAAATGGAACGCCGCGAACAGCGCTGCCTGGATGAGGTTCGCGGCCCAGAACGGAAGTCCGCTCCGCTCCAGCGCCGTCAGCGACACGCCGCGGAAACATAGCTCCTCGGCGAGCGGGTCGATGACGGCGAGCCGGAGCAGGTAGGGGAGCGTGATGGCGGCCGTCGCCGCGGTATCGACCTTGGAGAGCAGGACGATGGCCCCGATCGAGACGGCCTGCAGCAGGACGCCCGCGCTGACGGCTGAAAGCACGGCGGGTACCCCCGGATGGTCAAAACCGAGCCCCACAGACCGATAAAGCCAGACCATGGCCAAAAGTACGAATATCGACGAGACGGTATGTGCGGCGTCTTCGGGCAAGCCCGAGGCCAGGGTCGCCAGCCCCGCGGCGAGAAGCGAGATGCCGAAGAGCGCGGGCGCGATGAACGCATAGCGCAGGGGGATGTCATTGCCCATGGTGCCGGCTCCTACCTGGCACGGATTGCCTTGCCTGCGCACAGGTGCCTGCCGGCGGCACGGGCGCCCTTCACGCAGGCGAAGACACCGCCCACAGCGATGGCGGCGGTCGCTGCGAGCGCGACGAGGCCGAGGGCGACCGTGCCGACGTCGATTCGGACCTCATCCGTAAGCGCCTCCTGGGCGATATAGCCGGAAAACCCAAAGGAACCCAGACACGAGAGCCCCGTCATGACGGCGCAGCGCTCCGTGTCGTTCCAAGACTCCGAATGGGGCCTGATGGAGAACAGGAACCCATCAGCCAAATCAATCGGCTCCCCGACCTCCAGCCCATTGGACTCGAACAGGGGGCGGATAAGCCGGAACGCCTCTCCGTTCGTCACATGCTTCGGATGCCCCTCCTTCCTGAGAACAAATACCGTGAATTCTTCCATGCTATTCATAGTCGATCTCCTTAACCCAAATCATCGATGATTTTTCGAATGCTGTAACGCGAGCGCTTTGGGATGTCATGCGGGAAGGAATACTTGAGTAGGGCGAGCGCTGCATAGCGTACCGACATGCGCATGTTCGGATCGGGGATGAGTGCGATGAACCTACAGTAGCGATTTAGAGTCTCGTCTTCATCGGGCAGAAAACCGCGAACGGCACCGAATCTCAGGCAGTCAGAGGGATGCATGCCGTCTGAATTGCGGGCCATAGGGGAGGGCTTGAGATAGGGGAGATGCTCGCCGGAGAGCGGGTCCCGAACGCATTCGATGCGATATCCGCACATCAGCTCATGGATGGCGAGATTGAAGGTATCTCCGATCCGTCCGTCATCCGGCCAAGTGCAATTCTCGAGCAAGGCGATGGCACACCCAGCGATATGGCATTTCTCCGGCAGATAGTCGAGGACGAGCGTCAGCGTGGCACCGAGCAGATCGGCCACTCCATCGCGGAACAGGGAATCACCCGCAAACAGGGAATCGCCCACATCAGCGCCATAGCGTTCGAGTATATCGGCGATAAAGCCGTCTACCTCGGCAATCTCGGTCGGAAAGCACGCCTGCCCGCTTTCCGGAGATTCCTTGTCCTTGTTATCCTTTTCCTCGTTCATTTCCTTTTCCCTTTCCCATCGAACACGAACTCGACCTTGCCCGATTTATCCGCTGCCAGCCTGAGCTTCGCGCTGAAATCCTTTCCGGACTTGGACTTGAAGCCGGAGATCTTCCCGGTCGTGCCCCCATCGAGCAGCTTCCCGAGCTGCGCCGCGCTCAACTTCTTGCCCGCCACGGTCTTCCAGATCGAGAAGCCGCAGCCCTCGGTCTGGATCCATTTGCCGTCGGCATCCCGTTTGCCCTTGTTGGAGGAGCAGCTGCACGCCTTGGCCTTCGCGCCGCGGTCGATGACATCCGCGCCACAACGCGGGCATTTCCCGATGACCTTGAAACCGGAAGAACCGAGGCTGCCCAATTTCTCCCCGTTCCTCTTCATGACCTCAAGGTCATGGATGACCATATCGGTGACGGAATTCACGACGCCGTCGGCATCGAGCTCGAACCTGCCGACCGCCTCCATCTGATTGAAGAGCTTCTCGGTGGCTTCAGGCGACGCTATCTGGCACCCATCGAGCAACTTGTAGGAGACGGCGCCGCAATCGGTAAGGGACAGCGTTCCCTTCTTCTCCCTCATGAGGGCGCGGTCCTCATCCTTGGTGATCTCGGCGAGCGTGCTGGTGCGCGTGGCACCCGTGCCGACGTTGTACTTCTCAAGTCGCTTGGTGAGCCACTTCATGGTCGGCTTCTGCGGGCGCTTGTTTGCCCCCTCGAAACGGAACGGAGCTGCAGTTCTGCCGAATTCGGCTGTGTTCACCTTCTCGGCGCCCTCCTGGGCTTCCTCCTGCGAGGCGTCGGAATCGAAGATAGCCTTGAATCCACGCGACAGCGGCACTTGAGCCGACCCCGTGAACTCGGGAAAATCCGCCACATGGGCACGCACGAGCTCATACTCATAGTCTTCCGCGAGCATAGCGAGGTAGTTTTTCGCCAGGACGATATAGATGTCGCGGGCGCATTTGCCGTACTTATCGAGCGCCTCGAGGCTCTCCGGCACGTTCACGCCGGGTCGGTTGGCACCGTGCGCCCCGCCTTCCTTGACATGTGTTTTGCGGGCGGTCCTGTGTGAGCAGACGGCCGGGTCGACGCCGACGACGGCGCAGATCCTGTTAACTAGGGGGAGCAGCTCATTGAATTGCTCGGGGGTGATCTGCTTGTCCTCGGTGCGGGGGTAGCTCACCACCTGGTCCTCATACATCTTCTGGTAGCATGCCAGCACGTCAGCGGGCTTATGCCCGCGCCTAGCCAAGATGCCGGACAGCCCGGCGAGGTCGAGCAGCTTACCGGGCGCGGTATGCTTTTTCGTCCTGGAGTCCTCGATCACGCGGGACTCGTGGAAAGGACTCAAATCGACCTTGTCGGCGGAATCGAGACGCCACCCGTCCCCGTCCTCATAGGTGCGTGCAAAGACGTTGCCGTTCTCGTCGCGGAAACGCGCCTCGAAGAACGGCTTCTTGACATAGCCGTTGTACGCTTCGAGCTGGTCGCCCGTAAGCTTCACCATGACCGACTTCAGGCGCCCCTCGCGCACTACCGTTCGGAACCCATGGTCGCGTGCGATGCAGCTCGCCGCACGCACGAACTGCATCGATGCGAGGTCCCAGCGTTCGCGCACATGCGCCTTGACGAAGTCTCCGTCCTCTTCCATGGCCCCGAGGGCCTTACGGCCCCTAAAGGCCTTCTGGACGCTCGCGGGAGCCTCGTCGGTGAAGTACATGCGGCTGGTCTTGCCGTGCCAACCGCACTTCTCGAGCGCCTCCCAGGCCAAAAGCTCGCCTTCGCCGGAAGGGTCCACATCGGTCGCTATGCAGACCTCGTCCGCCCCCGAGAGTTCGCGTTTCAACTCCGAGATGACGTCTGAGCAGCCCTTCAGCACGCCCTTTTTCCAACTGAACTGCGCGAGGTCCCAGGGCAGGTCGGCAATCGACCATTTCAGCATGGCTTCGGACTTGTCGGCGGGAACCTGTCTGTCGGGCGGCAGCAGGCCCATGACGTGCCCCCTGAGGGCGCATATCTTGTATTGCACACCGGCATACGAGCCGGAGTTTCCCCCGAGCGCCTTCGCGAAGTTACGCTTCGCACTCGGTTTCTCTGCGAGAATGAGAATCATCGCAGCTCCTTTCAAGGGAAGGACGGGGCATGCTGTTGCCCTTGGTTTTCCAAGCGGAATCGATCTCACGTGCCTTCAGCACGGCGCGGAGCATCGGCCCCTCATCGCATCCCATGAGCCAATCGCAGGGTACGCCGAGGACGAGGGAGAGCCGCAGGATGCATTCGTAGTTCGGAAGCCGCGTCCCCGACAGGTACTTCTTGAAGGAATCCTTGCTGATGCCGCAGACGCGTCCGAGCTGATACAGGTTCTCGTAACCGCACGCCTCGGCGGCCCTGCGCAGGCGCACCTTGAAGCGTGCCTTGCGCAGGGCAACCGTACGGTCGGTATCGGGATCGGCCGCGACCATGGCAATCAGCCGCCCAGGATGCTGCGTGCGATTTGCGTCGACTTGGTCAGGGTCATGGCGACCACGATGCAGCAGGCGGTTACCTTAGCGAGCATATTGAACACGGTACCCACGCCGCTCAGACCGGTGCCGATATCGCCGACAATCGATACGACCAGGTACGGAAACATGTAGAGCGTCACGACCATCACGACGCCTGCGAGGCACAGCGCGAGGAACTGTCGAATGTATCCCCAGCCCCAGCTGCGGGTCTCATCGAATCCCATGAGGGCGAACGGGATGGGCGCGAACATGGCTGTCAGGTAGATTTCGATGGCGCGACCGATCATCATGGCGTATGAGATGACCACGGTAAGGCAAGCAATCAACCAAGTAATAGAGCACTCGATCAGAATGGCCAGGCTTTCTATGATATTGCCGTCCTTGGGGAAGGTGATGAGGTCGTCCTTGCTCCACCAGTCGACTGCCGCATTGGCACCGAGGGAGTTGGCGGACGTGCTGGCGACCTTGATGATTTCCAGGACCATCGTGTACAGGTCCTTGACGATGCCGACGCCGTTGCGGACCATGTACATCATGACGGCGCACCAGACGAACAGCGCGACGACCTCGCGGACGGAGGGCATCATGCCGCCGCCTTGGTCCATCTTCTTTGCGATTTTCAGAAGCTGGAGAAGCATGCCCATGGCGAGAAGGGTGGCCGCGACCGGTTTGATGGCACTGTCGGACACGTTGGTGACCAGGGCGGCGAGGTTGAGCTTTCCGCTTGTATTACCCAAGAGATGGTCGAAGTCGCAAAGCAGATCCGATGCGGCGACCGAATCCTTGATTATTCCCAGAGTGTTTTTAAGTAGGAAATTGGCGGCGGGCTGGGTGATGTTGTCGTTGAGGAACTTCATGATGGCCTCGTTAATGGAAGCCATCCAGGTGCCGAGCATTTCCCCGACCTTGTTGACGAGGTCGTCCAGCCCGAAAGCTGCGGCGCAATGCGGCGTCAGCAGCATGAACAGCAACATGATTCCGAGTGCCAAGGCGAAGGACAGAGTCGCACGGCACACCGAGGGAGACTTGATGGCGCTGAGTTTCTGCTGAATGGATTCTGCGGCGAGAGCGAGGCCGTGTTTGGTCTTATTGAGGACGCCTTCGTTACGGGCGTAATCGAGGGCTTCGATTCTGATTGCGGCGGCATCCGTCATTGGACATCGACCTCCTCGAACTCATGGGTATCCGTATGGTAGATAACGAGCATGCTGGGAAGGGAATCCTCTGCCGCGTTCGTGGCGTTCTCGATGCTGAACGTCAGGGTTCGGGTGGACTCGCTGAAGTTCTCGATGACCGTGCCGTCCCACGTCAGCTCGGTCGTGGTGGAATGGTTCGCGAGCAGGTACTCGATGACGGATTGCTTGAATTTCTTGGTGTGCCCGTCGATGGCCTTCTTGAGATTCTCGTTGTCGATGCCGTTGATCTTGGCGTTCTCGGCGCAGCGGTTATTCGAATAGCCGTTCTCGTTGTGGAACATATCGCACTTGAGCTCGAAGTAGGTGTCGTTGCCCTCGCCGGTGAGCGCTGCAGGGTCAGTCCTGGTGAGGGTCATGATGTGGTCATTGCCCTCGCCGTCGATGACGGAGAAGACTTCCCAGCTCAAGGCTCCCGTCTGGTCGGCGGCGATGGAGTCGACTGCGGTGATTGCGAAAGTCTGCACCTGCTTCTTCGTCTTCTTGGAGGTGCCTTCGGCCTCCCCGTAGGTCTCGGTGATGACGCCGTCCTTGACAGTCAGCGAGCCGCTCCCGTCGTTTGCCGCCCATTTAGAGCGCTCGATCTGCTCGACGGCCCGCTTTGTCTCCTGGTCGTAGTCCTTGATGGCGGCGCGCTGGCGCTCGGTCAGCTCGGTTTTGGAGCCGGGGTCGCTGCCTTTTTGAGGCTCCTTCTCGCTTTTCCGCTCGATCGCGGGAGACTCGGCGTCATCGCCCGCGTTCCCCTTCGCGACGCAGGACGTGATGCCGTTCATCGCGATGAAGAGAACGATGCCCGCCGCCACGGCCACGACCGCAGTATTGTTCTTGAGGAACTCTATGAATTTATCCATCCTGTCTCCTTTCCTGTCTGTAGGTTATTTCGAAAGGTCGATTCCGCCGAGCCAGCCCCACTTGCAGCCGGTGCCGGCGCCGTAGAAGCTGATGAACCTGTCGAGCGACTTGACCGTGATGGGGCCTTCGTTGCTCATGACCTTGTTGTTGCCGATATAGATGCCGACATGTCCGTATGTGAGTCCCGCCGGTCCGGTGCCCGGGTGGGAGACGTCGGCGATGATCATCCCGACCTTGAGTTCGTTGCGGTTGGAGCTATGGCACCAGGAGCGGCACATGTCGCAGGCGTTGCCGCCGAAGAAGCCGTGGCCCGCGTTCCTGAAGACGTTGGAGACCCACGCGGCGCAAAGGCCCTGGCCGGGGGACGGGGTCGCGTAGGCGGAGTTGACGATTGCCTGCTGCCGAGCACTGGCGCCCGCGATTTGCGGGGCGCCCGTGCCGGCGCCGTGGTCGCCATCGCCGTCCGACGGGTTCGTCAGGAGCTCGTAGTACCTGTCCGCGGCCTCATAGCGCACCTTCAGGCGGGGGATGCCCGCGCCCTCCCAGCCGTAGCAGAATTGCCTGACGGCGTCCTTCAGGTCCTTGGATGCGAGGAATGCGCGTTTGCTGCCCGATACGAGCGTACCGCCTACGGGATCGAGGGAGCGACTGTCGTCGCCGTTGGGGCCGTGTTCCGACCTGATGGTGTAGGCGCGGCTCCAGTAACCCCAGCTATCGTGGTCCCAGAAGAAATCCAACTGGACTTGGACTTCAGTCCAGGATTTTCCGATGGAATTCGCATAGTTGACGAGGTTGGTGTGACGGCCGTTTGTCCATTGGCACAGGCCGATGCCGTTTGCATTGGTTCCTCCGCCTTCTTCGGAGCCGGCTCTCATCCCGCTCTCGGCATACATGTTTCCCATGATGGCGGCAATCTGCAGGTCATCGAGTCCTTTTTCCCTGAAGAACGATGCGACCTGTGATTCCGTCTCGTTCATGCCCTGGACTTCCTGTTCGGCGCTGCCACCGCATAGGGCCAGCAGGAGGATGACGACGGGGATTGCGGCAAGTATGATTATGCCGAGAGTGGAGCCTCCGATGGCGGCTACAAGGGAGCCGACCATGCTGGCTAGACCGCCGAACAGAGATTTGAAGAGGTCTTGGAGTGCCGCGATGGCATGTTGTCCCGCCGCTTTGAGCCCGGATGTGACCTTGCCGATAAGCGATGTCTTCTGCTCGGCCTCAGTGGCCTCGCTCGCGGCGGCCTTGGCCTTTGCGATGGACATGGAGCGTCGCTGCATGGATTTCGAGAAGGCGGCACGCTGCCCTTCTTCGGACGCTCGGGCGGCCTTCTTCTCTGCCTGCGACATGAGCTGCGACTTGCTGCCGCCCTTTGCCTTGGCTCGGGCGGCCTTGAAGTCCTTGGCCTTGCCGCGGATATAGCGCCCTGTGCGCACTGCTTCGTCCGCTTTCTCCAGTCCATCGAGGCTGCCCTCCTCATCGAACGCGAAGACCGCCGACTTGGCGGCCTCGGCGGAGGACGAGAGTAACCCGCGAGTTCCGACTTGCTTGCCGGCAGCTTTGTTAGCTTTGATTGAGCGCCCCGCGGCTACGGCGGCACGGGCAGAGGATCTGACGGCGGCACCGGACACCGAATCGTCTCCGATAGAGGCAGTGGCGGAATTCACGAACGCGTTGGCCGCAGCGGATTTGAAATTCGCTGCCGTCTGGGCTCTTTTCTCGGCCTTGGTGATGAACTCCGAGGCTTCCCTGTGGGCCGCGACCATGTTATCGGATGCAGCTCGCACATTCTCCTTCTCGTCGATGACCTTTCGCGCTGCGGTGCGCACGCTGTCGGGAGCATCCGAGACGCTATGGCCGCCTGCGGCTTTGCCGTCGTGTGCGGCATCGCCGCGAGACTTGCCGGCCCGCTTGGAAGCGGTGCCCGCCGCCTCGCGCTCCGATTGGGTCATGAACCCGAAATCACGCGAGTCGGATACCCCTGCTCGCTCGATGCCGTCGGCGCTGGTACCCAAGTCGCCCTTGAAGCCCTCGGCCCTCGCGGCGGAATCGGAGAAGCCGGTTGCCCGGTTGTCCGGACTCCATCCCGATGCGTCGAGGGTCTCCAAGGCATCCTTCTCGGCCGCGGCGAAATCCTGCTTCGCCTGAACATAGGCTGCCTTCGAGTTGTCCAGGTTCTCCTGTATCTTCTTGCTGAGATGCACGTCTTTTGCCGCGCCGCCGCGAAACATGTCGGCGGATGCCCACGATGCGGATGGACTCCGTTTCGCACCGGACCCGACCGCCTCCGACACGGAGACGGCTTTGTCCTCTGCGGGGGCGTTGGAGGCGGCCAAGGGGGAGGCACCGCCGAAAGATTGCCGTCCCGCCTGCGGGTTACCCGGGTTCTGCCCGAGGCCGCCCGCCGGCCGGTCGAATCCGGTCCTGCCGGCGTGCGTGGCGCCGGAGAAGGCATCGAGGGCATCGGCCTGCACGGACACGGCGTTGCCCTCGATGAAATCGCGCGAGCCGGCGATACCGGCCGCATCGACGCCGTCGATGGAGGTCATCATGTTCTGCTGTGCCGCGGCGCGGCGCTCGGCGCCGCCTGCGAACGGGCTGCCGGGATCCTGCTGCTCCATACGGGAGCTGAATGCGGAGGGGACTTGCTGGATCGGCTGAGCGGCTACGGAAGGACTGGCCTGCTGGGGCTGGTTGGGTCCCTGCGCGGACTCGCTCGCGGGCCGGTCGGATCCGTTCCCGCCGGCGTGCGTGGCGCCGGAGAAGGCGTCTCGGGTGTCGGCCTGCACCGAGGCCGTGATGTCGGTGTCGAACTCGGCCAGGCGGGCGACGCCCGTGTTCATGCCGGCCTTGAATCCGTCCTGTTCGCTTCGGCGGTCGCCGAAGGAGGCGCCGAGGGTATCTTGGGCGCTCTGGCTGCTGAAATTCAGGGCGGCCGGGGAGGGGGCCGCATGTTGGGGCTCTTGCGCGTCCGGTGCTATCGGATTGACGGTGTCGGCGGCGCTCGCTCCTGCGGTATAGCCGGATCCGATCGCCTCGGCGTGGCGGGAGAAATCCGCTGTGCTGGCGCAGGCCCGCTGCAACCCGTCGTCATATGCCGCCGCGGCCTGCCGCCGACGCTCGATTTCAGAGGACATGCCCGCTACGCTGCTGTTTTTCGAATTGGAGGCAGCGCTTGGGTTTCCATTTTCGGAAGCGCCTAGCAAGATGCCCTCCTTTCGGAATCGATGTGGTTACGGTGTCGAAGTATCTGCCCGACGGCCGTGAACATGGGGGCAGTTGCCGCTGCGGCAACTGCCCGTCTCCATATTTGGCTAATCGTCGGGGTCGCCCTCTGCGTTCCGGGGAGCCTGTTTGGGCTCGGTGCGCTTCTTCTTGCGGCCGCGCACCCGCTTGCGACGTCGGAACTCGTCCTGCGGGGCGACATCCTTTGCCGCGCCGCCATGTTTTGCCGCCTCGAGGGCCTCGCGGGCCTTCTTCTCCGCCCACTCGTTCGGGTCGGTCGAGAACAGCTCGTAGAGGTGGTTGTCGGTCGGAAACTCGCCCTTGATCGGGACGCGGGCGGATCCGAAGACCAGAAGTCCCCAACCGCGCGGGGCGCCCTCGTCGATGCAGGCGACCTCGAGGGGGGACAGGCCCAGCGCGTCCGCCCAGTAGTCGCGGTCCTCCTTGGATTGCTTCAGGAGCATGATGAAGTCGGAGTTCTTGACGATGGCGTTGGCGTCCTGGTTGCGGATCATGGATTCGGTCGACTGTGTGATGCCCGTCAGGTACATGCCGAACTTGCGGCACTCGTTGGCGAATCGGCGGAAGTAGTTGAGAACCGACGGGTACTTGAACAGCGACTCCATCTCCTCGATGTACAGCCATGTCCTTCGGCCGTGGTCGAAGTTGCTGTACATGATGTTTCGAACCGTCTCGCAGAACGAGATCAGCGCGAAGACGAGCATGGAGTCGGGCACGTCCTTGAAGTTCAGGCCGACGGTGCGGGCCGTGAGGTCGATGTCGGTCTCGTGGTTGAAGAAGTTCGAGTAGCCGCAGACGAAGCGCTCGTAGCGCAGGGCGATGTTCTGCGCCATCGGCTCGGGCTGGCGCTTCAGCTCCTCGTAGAAGTCCTCGAGGATGGGCTCGCGGCCTCCCTCCATGTTGTAGCGGCGGAAGATGTTCTCGACGCAGCGCTGGATGATGGAGCGCTCCTCCTCGGAGAACACGGTCATGGTCTCGTTGGCCGCCGCGGCGGCCTGCGCGATCATGGCGTCCGCCTTGAAGGCGACCTGCGTGCCGAAATCCTCGGATTCGCGGCGCTTGTCCATGCCGAGCGGGTTCAGGTGCGCATCGAGGCCGACGCCGAACGACGCGTAGGTGCCGCCCGCATGCTCGACCAGCAGCTTGTATTCGCCGGCGCGGTCGAAGATGATCACTTGGTCGTCGGGTTTCGAGAGCAGAGTCCCCTCGATCTCGTTCTTGGCGAAGAATCCCTTGCCGGATCCCGTCTTGCCGGAGATGAAGCCGACGGGACTTGCCAGGTTGGCTCGGTTGCCGAACACGAGGTTGTTCGACAGTTTGTTCTGGTAGTACCAGCTACCGCCCTCCTGTTCGAGCTCCTGGGTGGCGAAAGGGACGAAGATGCAGGCCTCCGATGTTGTGAAGGGTCGGGAGATCTCGATATGGTTGAGTCCGAGGGGCAGGATCGAGTTCAGGCCCTGGCGCTGGCGGTACTCGAGGGTCTCGACCTGCACGCCCGCGGAGGACGCGACGTCGAGGATCTGCAGTACCTGCTCGGTCAGCTTCTCGGGGGACTCCGCCCACGTGAAGATGAGGCCGGAGAACATGAAGAGGTGCTGCTGCTGTCCCTGGAGCTGCGTGAGCAGGTCCTCGGTCTCCTCGCGCGAGTATCGAAGTTCGGAGGGCAGGATCGAATAGTCGTAGCCCTGCTGGACGGCCTTCTTCTGCTCCTCGATGGTCTCGGCATCGATCCACGCGCGGCGGGTCTTGACGAAGTTGATTGCCTTGGCCTTCTCCATGGGCTGGAGGTACCAGGTCACCTCGATGGGCATCGACATGTTCACGAGGTTCGCGACGACCGTGTCCTCGAGGGGGGAGTCGTACTTGCGCATGACCAGGACCTGGCAGTACTTATCGTCGACCTTAAAGTACATGTTCGAGCCGTCGGGCTTGAAGTTGATGCTCATCGGCGCGATGAAGTCCTTGGAGCTGTCGGGGCTGTAGATCGACAGGTCGCGCTCGTAATCGAACGAGAACTTACGGTCTGGACGCAGCAGGGACTGGAGTACGGAAAGTCGCTCGAGACCCGTCATCGGCGTTACATCGCAGCGGATTTGCTCGAAATTGCCCGTGAGGTCGGTATTGATGCGCGAGAAGCGCGTGCGCGCCTCGATGGGGTTGTTCGCATGGATGCCGATCGTCATGTAGCGGGCGCGTTTGATGTTCGACACGCCCTCCGCGAGTTTATCGGAGAGCACCTCGTTCATCGTCTCGGCATCCTCCTTGAGGACGTCGTTTGCCTGGCGTGACGGGTCGTAGAACTGGCGGTCGCGAATCTGGTCGTGGCGCAGAGGGGTGTTGATGACGGAGAACTGCACCGTGGTGTCGGCAGGGAAATAGTTGTAGATATCGCACATCGATGTGAGGATGGTCTTCTGGTCATCATCGCGGGCGTTCTGGTAGGTGATGTCGTCGAAGGAGAGGGTCTCGGAGTAATATCCGTCCTCGACCTCGCAGATGCCGTTCTCGAACATTCGGTTGTAGCCGATCGCATCGACCACGTTCTTCGCGTTGTCACGGCGGCGGCGCTGTTCGGCGGTGAGTTTATCGCTCTTTGAGCTGCGCTCCTTGAGCTTCTTGGTCACCTCGGCGGCGCTTTTCGCCTGTGTGCGCTCGGCCTCCTTCGCCGCGGCGCGGGCATCGCGGATCTCGTTGCGCTTACCGGCGAGCTCACGGTCGAGTTCCTTGTGGACCTTCTTGACATAGCGCTTGCGCTCGCGCTTGCTCATCTTCGCGTACTCGGGATCGAGTTCGAATCCGACCTCGCCTGGGCGGCGGAGACCCGCAGCGAGCGTCTCCATATTCTTGAAGCTCTCATCCTTGTTAGCCATTAGTCGCTCCAAAAGTCTTCAATCTGTCTCTTGTTGGGGTCTGTGATATTCATCGGCTCGAGCGCACCGCCGGGTTCCCACATCTCGATGCCGTTGGTCTTGTAGAGCTTTTCCAGCTTCTTGCCGTTGGCCTTACCGCGGGCGTCCGCATATTCCTTCTCGAGTGCATCCGCCTCGGCCTTGAATTCGCCGCGGTTGCTGGCGCTGACGTATACGAGGCACTGCTCGTTGAAGTTATGCGCGAGCCACAGCGGCGCGAACTTCTCGAAATTCAATCCGTGGGGCGTATAGAAGCCGACCAAGGCGGCAGGTGCGGCGGCGAGCCAGACGAGGTAGATGACATCGTTGATATCCACATGGAACACGAACGTGCAGAGCATGCCGAAAGCCAAGGCGCAGCCCACCGCCGCTCCGATGCAGATGATCGTGCGTGCGGTGAGGCCGCCGATGACTTTGGGCTGATACTCGGTTACATCCTTGTGGACAGGTACCGACAGCACCCGCTTAGCCTCGCACCCAGCCGGTGTCGAGCGTGCCGAAATAAAGCGCCGCGGCGGAGACGATTACGCCGCCGATCAGCGTGCCGACGCCTGCGGCGATGGCGGCGCCGTTGCCGGATGCGCCGTTGTGGACGTTGATGCCGATGGTGACGCCGCCCCAGACGACCATGATGGCACCGAGCATCTGGATGCCGCCCTTGAGCAGTCCGGTGATATTGCCGAGGATGCCGCCTGCGGAATCGAGTTGGCCGAGCTGGACGGTGGCGACGGCGAGGGCGTGGTAAATCGGGTTCATATGTGATCCTTTCAGAAAAGTCGGCGCAGATGCGCTAAATCGACCATGTAGCTTGAAAATGCCTCATTGGTCCAAATGTGCCGAATGTGTTACTATTCCTATGCGCCGAAAGGCGCCAGGGTGAAGAGGTTCGTGAGAACCGCTGTCATCTCCTGTCTAGCGCACCCATGAACTGTTTGGGGCCCGTAAGGGAATGCAGGTAGACCGTTCGCGGTCGGGGTGCGCACTGCATGTCAAGGCGTCGGGCCGTCTCTGGTCCGGCGCTTTTCTTTTCCAGATGCTTCGACAGGCATGCGATCCTCCGTACCGGGTACGGGTCGGCGATGCGCCGACCTCATGGACATCACGAAGATACACGGCGCGTCCATGAGGCTCCAGAGTCTTGCCGCTGCGGCAACACGGCGGCATTTATGCAGGTAGACCGTTCGGATTGAAAGTAAAAAGGGGTTCGTCGAGAAACCTCGGGAACCCCTTGCACATAATTCCTAAAGGCGCGGGTCCTCATCCCTCCTGACTGCCCTTGTTTTCACCGGATGACTTATAGTGCCTACCGCCGGCGGCGTTCCGACAATCCGGCTTTGGCCTGTGCAGGCTTTTCGCCCTCGACTTGGCCGCGATACGGGCAGACAGCTCGCGTTCCTCGCGGCGTCGCTTCTCGGCCATGTACTTCTTGATGTCGAACTCGGGGGAATCCGCCATCAGCTTGTAGTTCGGATGTTCGGTGAGCGGGTATTTCTCATCGATGATGGGGTTTGCGCCGTTGATGAGCACGACGCACTCCGTCTTGGGCAGCTTCGCCACCTCGGCTGGATCGATGAGGGCGCGACCGACTGTCTGGCCGCTCTTCGACCAGCTGCCCTGACCGCCGTGGCTCTGCGAGTAGTTCTCCTGGAAGACGGTCTGCTGGCCGCAGGAATCGGAGATGAACTCGCAGGTGGACGTCGTTCCCTTGTTGGCCTTGCCGCCGCCGAGGTACAGGACCGTATCGCAGCAGCCGACGATGGAATCCGCCGTCGCCTCGTCATACAGCTCGGCGAGCTGCGATTTCGCCTGCAGGATGACAGACATCGCGATGTTTCGCGACCTCAGGACGGAGATGAAGCCGGAGATGTCGGCGGGAAGGGAAAGGGATCGGTACTCGTCGAGGATGAAGTTGACGGGGCGGGGGAGCTTGCCGTTGTACTTCTCCAATGCCTTGTGGCACAGGACGCGCACCGTCTGGTAGACCATCATGCCGTGGAGGAAGCCGAGCGTCCGCTGGTCGGTGTCGTCGAAGATGGCGAAGATGGCGTTCTTCGAGTCGGGGTCTCCGAAGCGCTCGAGGTGCATCTGGTCCTCGCCGACGACGAGCTGCTTGACCTCGGCGGCGGTAAACGGTGCGAGACGTGCGTTGCAGGTGATTAGGATCGATTTCAGAGTCTTGCCGGCCGCAGACTGGAACTTGCGGTAGTTCTCCAGGGCATAGTCCTCGGTGGGGTCGAAGCCGCGCTTGCCGTTCTTGTGTACGTTGTCGTATGGGCGCTTGTTGTCCGAGTGGCGGCGGAAGGCGGACGGGACGAGGTCGAATCGCTCTCCGTCCGAGCCTGTATAGACGGTGATTTCCTCCGGGGCATCGGGCGGGGTCGGGTTCTCCGCCGCACGTTCCTGGACTTCGGGATTCTTCGGCTGGCGCTTGACGCGGCGCATGCCGGTCTCGATCTCATCGAAGATGAGGTCCAGCGGACTCTTGAAGTTCTCGTTGGACTCCGATGCCTTGGCCATCGACAGCAGCTTTAGCAGGCCGCCGATATGGTAATCGCTGGCCGGGCAGTAGTCTCGTAGGAACGCGATGAGCGCCATATAGAGCATCTTCTCGGATTTCTCCCAGAACGGGTCTCCCGAACTCGACTTGGGCGGGGTCGTCATCGAGATGAGCAGCCCGGCGAAGGACTGGATTTCGAGATCGGTCCTGACGTAGTGGAGGGGATTGTAGATAAGCGAGCGGTCGGGGAAGAACGTATTGAACGAGCGGATCTCGTATCCGTTGTTCGTGAGCATGTTGCCGACATCGAGGAGCAGGTCGCCCTTCGGGTCCGTGATGAACAGGTCGCTGTTCATCTGGCAGACGTTCGGCTTCACGTAGTAGCGCGTCTTGCCGGCACCGGAGCCGCCGATGACAAGCACGTTCATGTTGCCGTCGTAGTTCATCGAGAAGCCCTCGCGGCTCCACGCTCGGCCGGTGTTCTTGGACAGGAGCAGGGCGTTCGATGCGCCCTCGGGGTTCTTGTCGTCGATGAACGGCGCAAGCTCCTCGGGGGTCGCCCAGCGTGCGGATCCATGCTCCTCGCCGACGCGGGTGTTCTTCTGCCCGTAGACCAGGCACACCATGGCGATTGCCCACGGGATGCAGATTCCGAGCAGCATGCCGAGCATGCCTGCGTCGTTCACCAGGAGGCGGAACGGCTGCTGGGCGATATAGCCCCACATCTCCGTCGGGGCGGCCGTGATTCCCTCGAGCATATCCGAATACGAGCAGGCGCAGTCGATGAACCTGTTGCCGAGGTAGGCGAAGGGGATGGTGGCGACTGCGGCGCCGAGGAGCGGCGCTACCTCCTTCGTGACCTTCATTAGCGGATCACCGTCTCGAGCGAGACGTCCTTCTCGGCCTGCGCTGCGGAGCGGGACGCCACGAAGGCGGCCTCCTCCGTCTTGTCGCTCATCAGCTCGTCGACGGTGCGCTCCTTCATGCTGACGGGCTCGTAGTCGGGGTCGTCGTCGATATACTCCGCGTCGCGGTCGTGCTTGTCGGGGACGCCGTCTCCGTCTCGGTCTTCTGCGGCGTCGCGGATGCCGTCGCCGTCGGAGTCCCCGGTACCCGATGCGTCCTGCCCGTCGGCATAGGGGGTGGAGAGGTCGCCGTTGTGGGTGTCGGGGCGGGCCTGAACGCAATCTGCGGTCGTCTTGCTGTTGGAGATGTCCTCGTGCAGCTCAGCCTTACGGGTCTCGCGGGACAGCATCTCGTCGGCATCGTCGGCGCTCAGCTCACCATCGGATCGGACTGCCGGCGAGGACTCCACAGTCTTCTCGGCAAGCTCCTCCTCGGCGATTTCCTCCGTGGATTCCGACCCAGTCTTGCCGTCAGCGGAAGACCCGGCATCGGCCTGCTCGACCTCGCCCGGTTCGCGGTCGCCGTCTTCAAAATCGGACTCGGCTTCGGGTGTCGGCAGTTCGGCGTCCATATCGCCGCCCACGTCATCGCTGCCCGCATCGTCGTGATCGTCCGGGTTCTCTTCGATCATCGGAGGCTCGTATTCCACGCCAAGGCGATCCATGAAGCGCTGGCGCATGAACATCTCTCCACGCTCGGGGCCCATGGCCTCGACCTTCTGCTTCTCGAGGTCAAGGATTTGCATGCCGCGGTCCGCATCGGCCTTGTTGAGGATGACATGGTTGCCGACGTGGCGGGCGTTGATATCGTAATCCTGCAGGACGGAGCAGAAGTATGCCGCATTGAGGGATGCGCCCTCGTTACCGAACTCACCGAACGAGAAACGGGTGCAATCCCCATCGGGCAGGCTTTTGATATAGCCCTTATCCGATTTACTTTTCTCGATCCGGTAGAGGTCGATGATGCGAGCGGTATATCGGTGCTCGCGGCTGATGTCGTAGATGGCGTCTTGAATAACATGGCTGCGCTTGCCGTCTTTCCCCATCCCGTCTTTCGGATGGACGAGGAAGTGGCCGACGACGGTGGAGTTGGCGAATAGTTTCGGTGAAATCTGCTTCAGCTCGCGTAGGGTCTGTTGCGCCTCGGCGGGAGAATCGAACCAAGTCGTCGTATAGTCTTGCTTTCTCATCCCCTTGCCGCGGTTCGATAGACCCTTGGCTGCCGCCTTGGCTTCTTTAGCCTCCTGGCTCAAGCGCGTCGACTCATTGATTTTCGACCTGAGCAACTCCCTGCCGAACATATCAAGGAGACTAATCAACTTGGTGCCTATTTCATCTGCGCCGGCTGGCATATCCTCTACCTCCGTGTGTTCACTGTGGCCGGACCCCATGCCCGGCCACAGTGAAAGCTACAACGGATGGAGACGAGCCCATCCTCCCGTGCCGCGGCGGTTTATTTCAACCGCCCAGCCCGATATCAAACAGCCCAAAACGAGACGATTGCCCTAGTGCCACGTTCCCATCGGGACGGATTGCCCCCGTTCGTTCTCGACGCAGATGGTCCCATCCGCCCTGTACACGATCTTCTGCACGCGGAACTTTTGGAATCCGGAACCGAGGGCGACCGTGGTCTCTTCCCCCGGGAGAAGTCCATGGGGCAGCGCGAGGCTCTTGACTCCGTCCGCGTCTCGCAGGGCGGCCTTCGCGCCATCCGCCCTGGATGATTCCTCGGCCAGCTTCAGGTTGACGCGCTCAAGCTCCCTGGAGAGCCTGCCGGAGTCCCGTTCGGCCGCACGCGCTCGGCTCTCGGCATCGGATGCCCTCGCGGTGGCATCCGCCAGCTTGGTTTCCGCATCCGCGAGATCGTCTTTCAGACTCGAGCACACCGCCAGCTGCCGGCGGAGGGCGCTGACCTTGCCCTTGAAGGTCTCCAAGTCTTCCTGAAGCAGCTCCGCGGCGCGGGCCTTTCCCTCGGCGCGGTCGGCTCGCTCGCGTTCGGACTCGACGGCCTTCTTCAGGCTCTCGAGTTCGCTCTGATATGAATCGCCCGCAGCGCGGTCGAGTTCGGTCTGCTTGGAATCGAGCGCTTTCTGAAGCTCGCCGATTTTCCGTTCGTACTCCGCAGCGCTCTTGTCATATCTGCTCTGCGCAGCCCGCGCCTGCTCGAGGGCTTGCGCATGGCCGCGCTCCAGCTCGCCGACTTTCTGCTCGAGGTCGTGGCGCTGGCGATACGACTCCTCCCGTGCCGCCTGCAGGTCCGCTTTGATAAGGTCGTTCTTCTCTTGCGCGGCCTTGAGAGCCGACACGGCATCGGAGCGGGCTTTCTGGGACTGTGCCAGACTCCTGGCGATGGCCTCTTTTTCTTGAACCAGGTCGTTGAGTTTGCCGGTGTTTTCCTGCTCGCTGTCGCGCAGCCGGCAGGCGCCCTCTCGCTCGGCATCGAGCGAGGATTCGAGTTCCTCGACTCGAGTTGAGGAATCGGCGAGCCTCTTTTGCAACTCGTCCCTTTCGGCCGATACCGTCTCGAGCTCGGATTTGGCCTTGGCGATGGAATCGGTGAGGGCTGCGTTGTCTTTCATCAACTCGCGGTTGGTCTCCAGCTCGCCCTCATGGAGGTCATAGATCTCGCCGAGTTCGCCCTTGCGCTTCTTGAGTTCCTCCCGAGAGGCCCTCATGAGACGCTCGTAGTCATCCTTGGCCTCCTTGAGCTGCCTCTCGTAATCCCTTGCCTGGTTCTGGAGGGTGGCCATGTTTTGGGAGAGCTCGCCCGACCGCTCCTCGGCGGCCTGCGCCCTGGCGACGAGACCGTTGACCTCATCTTTTGAGAGCCCGCTCGCGTTCTCCATCTTGGATCGCAGGCCGAGAATCTCCTGGCGGAACTCCTCCTTCTCGGTTCGCTCGCCCTCGACCTGGGCGTTGAGTTCTCCGAGCCGCGTCATCAGGCTCTGCGTCTTTCTCCGCTCGGACTCAAGCGATTCAAGCGTCTCGGCGTTGACACGCCTCAGGTTCTCGGCCTCATGTGAGGACGCGGCATTTTCGGACGCGGCTTCGGCCTTCGCGGCCAACTCGGCGGTCCTGAGCTTGAATTCGGCGCGTTCGCGCTCGTGCGTGCGGTTGGCCTCCGTCAGCTGGTCCTTAACGGAAGAAAGTTCCGCCAGGGCGGAATCGCGCTGGCGCAGGGCATCACCGACCAGCCGTCTCGCCTCGGTCCGCGCGGCCTTCATGCGCCGTGCGCGATTTCGTGAGCTATGCGCAGCCTTGAAGGGGGCATCTTCAGGCAATTGACCCATGGTCTCTCCAATCCGGGCTTAGATTTCAGACATTTCTTCGATATCCTTCGGGACCTCGATTCCCTTGACGGAACACATGTAGCGAAGGGCCTCGCGGCGGTTCTGGGCGCGGGGTGCGACCATCGCAGAGTGGTAATCGCCCATAAACGTCCAGATGATGCCCGAGGTGGTCTTGTTGGCGGTGAGGGAATACTTCCTCGCGAGCTTTTCGGCCTCATTCGGGCATTCCCGATTGGCCTCAGGGACGGTATCGCGAGAGGCGTCCGCCGCCTTCTCAGACTTCGCCCGAATCCTCTTCAGATAGAACCTGAAACCGTCCGCGCGGCGAAGCCAGTTGAGCGGGAACATCGCATAGCGCTTGAATGCCGCCGATCCGCCTTCGGAATTTTGATTCATGAGCTCGTCGAGATATAGGTCCCATGCATCGCAGATCTCATCGGCCTCGGCGCCCGAATCCATGACATCGCGGATTGCCGCCATGGTCTTATCGAGAAAGACCCCATCGATGTGCTTCGGAGACGAATCGGCGATGAAACGCGCCACGTAGCGGACCTCGGCACTCCAGCCGCCGATGTCACCCGGACCGCAATCCCCATTCCCTCCAGGGAGTTCGCCTCTCTCGTTGGAATCATTAGAAGAATAAGAAAAATAATTATCATTATTATTCTTATTATTATTTATATATACGTCGTTGCTCGTTTCAGGAATCCCGCTTTCCTGCGGTTTTGCCGCACTTCCCCAGCTAGATGACGGTGCCGTGAATTCATCCCGCTCGACGTTTTCGCAGGTCGCGCCGATACGACGACTTGGCGCATCGTTGTGACAAAATGACGCATCGTTGTGACAACTTGGCGCATCGTTATGACAAAATGACGCATCTGCCTGACCTGCGGATTGTTGAAAACTTGAGTTTTCAACAGCTGAGATGTGACAAGTTGACGCATCTGCCTGACCTGCGGGTTCTCGAAAGTTGAAATCGAGGATTTGCCCGCCGCGGGATGCGGAGACGGGGATCGTCGCCTCGATTGCAGCGTTGATCTTCTCCTGGATGGCGAAATAGGAGCGGGGCGATTTCATGCCGTTCGCCTCCCTGCCGGTGCGGTACAGCTCGTTGTAGCCGATCAGCCCAGACCTGCACAGGCTGTCGAGCGCACGCTGGACGGAACGGCGCGAGATGTAGAGGTCGAGGGCGAGCTGGTCTTGCGTGACGTAGTAGCCGTACGCCGAGTGGTGGCTCATTGAGTAGATCTTGGCGTACACCGACAGCTCGGCGCTGGACGCCTTGAGACCCAGACCCGCGGGGTCCACCATCCAGTCGAAAACGGTATAGAAGTTGCGGTCGAGTGCGTTATCAGGACATCTTGTCGTAGGCACCGTCATCGACCTCGCTTTCGCTTGGTTCATCGGTCGGCTTGGCATCTTCTGAGACGGATACGGCATCCGCGAGAATCGACTCCACGGCATCGTAATCGCACTTGAAGCTCATGGACAGTCCGTCCTCGTCCATCACGGCGCAGACAAGGCCCTTTGCGGAAAGCTCGTTGAGCACCTTGAAGACCCGCGCGATGCCGCCCTCGCCGCGGCCGCGGGCGGGGCAGCCCTCATCGAGGGCGCGGGCGATGTATTTCGAGGTTATGCGCTCGCGTGCCGGGTCATCGGTGCAGTCGCGCTCGAAGATGAGCGCGAAGACGATTGCGCGGGCGCCGTTGAGGCCGAGCTTGTTCATCCACCCGTACTGTTTCCAGTAGGGCTCGTTTTCCAAGCGGTCGGCCATGGTGTCGTTGTAGCTGAAATCCATGGTAGTCCTCCTATTTTGCTATCGACATGACTCGGTTCCGGCCGTTGCGGCCGGAAATGGTTTCGATAGGAGAGGAGGGGCGGCAGGACCCTTCGTCGATGCAGGCGACCCAGGTGCTGGGTTCGTTCTCTCCGACATGGGTGCGCTCGATGTACCCGCGTTCGGACAATTTGCACAGAACGCGTCTGACGGTCGCGACCGATGTGTTGGTGAGAAATGCAAGCATGGGTTTCGAGACGCTGATGCCATCTTTGCCCGCTTCGCAGATAAGCGCGAAGATGACGAGCTCGTTTCCCGATAGATCGAGTTCGCGCATCATCCAAGAGTTGATGGTGATGCTCATTCGGGCTCACCTGCCAGGGTACGCCTGCATGGCGAAAAGACCCCGAAGGGCTTAATGCTCTCGGGGTCGGCGGCTAACAGGTTGCACGGATAGGCGGCAGCATCCACGGCTGCACGCCCAGCAGGGCGGGTCATGCAGTTCATCTCCTATCGTCCGGCTTGGGGAACCGGTATGCCTTGATTTTGTGGCGGGATGCCGAGCTTGTCAACTAGACATTTTTGAGAAGGGCTTTGAGCAACAGCTTTCCGAGCTGGGCTTCTCCGATCTGGTCGAGCAGGGCATCGTCCACTTCGTCTCCATCGTCCTTGACGATCGGGTCATCGGCGGCCGATTCGGCGCCCAGAAGGGGTTCGCCTCCGAGGATGTCCACGCCGTATTTCTTGAAGAGGGGCGCGTATTGCTCCTTGATTTTCGCCCTTGCCAGGCAGCGCTCGCTGACCGTCTTGAAGAGGGACTCGTAGCTGATTCCCGCGAGCTTGAAGACGTAATCGCGGTTGAAGGTGAATCGGTTTTGGAGGCGCTGGTACTCAATGGCGTCGGCGCGGCACATGGACTGGAGCTTCGATCGGCTGCAGCCGAGAATCCTTGCGGTCTGCTCGGAGTTAAGGACGAGGGGGAGCTGCAGGAGTTCCTCATCCGTAAACGGGCCGGGCTTGGCGCTCTTTTTGGCTTCGACTTCATTCACCCTACATCGCCTCCGCACTTTCGCCCTCGGGATCATCAGTTGACCACGGGATCTCCCGCTCGATAACGGATTCAAATGCGGCCAGGAATCGGGCGGCGCCGTCTGCTGGGAGCAGGAGCCTCATGAACCGGAACTCATTTGCGGTCGGTTCGCGCAGGAAATTGCATTTCCCATCGAGCAATGCGGCACCGTCGGTTGACTCATTCATGGCGTTGGCGAACATTTCCGTATCCTCGACATAATCCAGAAGGACCGCCGTCGCAGATTCAACTGCAGGGTTTTTGTTCATCGTGTCTCCGTAACTAAATCGAACTACTTGGGGCATAGTTGACGAATGGGGAATTTGATTCCGCATTCGTAGCTACGAACGGGATATTAGTCCTTTTTCCAGATTTGGGCAATATGATTTAGAATCGTAATTTACATACGTGGAAATAACCTATTTGCGCGATTTGTATCTACATACGCGAAAATCACTTCCAAATCATGTATTCTGTAGCCAAGTAGCAACCTGACTACAGATAGGGGAGACCATGACATTCAAAGAAATACTTGAGAAGTACGGCATCACCGCATCGGAGCTCAGTCGCAGGTCCGGTGTCTCGACTTCGACCCTGAGTACGTTTGTAAACGGAAGGTCGAAATGCCAGAACATGCAGATCTCCACGTTCCTGAGGATCTGCAAGGGCTTGGACATTCCGTTTGAGACCTTTGTGGATGACCTGTTCGATGGCGAGGAGGGAAATCCCGGGAAGGAGGCACTCCTCTCCGGCGACGAGGAATGTCTCGTGAGCGATTTCAGGGGCTTCAACGCACAGGCGAAGTCCTGCCTCATGCGCGTGTCGAGCGCAATGAAATTGGACCCCTCGAACATGCAGAGGAATCGCGAATCGCAAGCGATGGATGAGGTGGCTGCTGGCAAAGACTGCCACAGCGATGTCTCCGAGGATACCGAATAGCCCGACGCAGCGCTGCGGGCGGGACGCTTTGGGTGTACCTAGCTACATTGCTACATACGTAGCCGGATAGCTGGGTAGCCGACTACCTGACAACATCTAGACGCATTTGAAGAGATGGGAGTTTTAACCATGGCCGAGGAGAAACGATTACCGGCAGTTAAAAAGCAGATAGCGGGCAAGGATCGTCCCTATACGAAGCTGGAGGCCATCATCAAGGGCGCCGGCTACACGAATACCCAGGTGGCACACCTGGCGGGTATACCGATCAGCACGCTTCAGACGATAATCCGACCCGAGGCCGATTTGGGGACCGTGCGCGTCTCGAACCTGCTTTCGCTTTGCCGGGTGCTGAATATAACCATCGAGCAGCTCTTCGATGACCAGGCGCCACATACCGAGGACACCGATGCCCCGGTGGGTCAGCGCCTGGAGCTGGTAACGCTGTTCAATCGCTTGAATACCAAGACTCGCGGTGAGCTGATCGGCATGATGAGGAGCCTCGCGAAGGACCCGAACCGTCTGATGGTCTGGCCGAAAGATGAAGGGTGATTGAATCTGCAGGTAGCTGCGGAGTCGGCAATGGAGCTACGTAGCTACAAGGCTACCGAGCTACATGCCTACATAGACCGAGATTGACCCAAGGCCGCGAGATGACGACCGGTAAGGCACCAGTCTTTAAAATGCAATTACACCGACATGATGCTACGGAAAGCCTATCGACCCACATTGGAAACCTCCCCTCCGTCAACGAAAGAGGGGAGGTTTTTCTCTTCTTGCGATATGGTGCAATTGTACGAAAGTCGAACAGTTTAGCTTTCTCTATCTAGAGGGGAGGGCTTTTGAAACTGCCGTAAAACCATTGCTGGAAATCAGCTCTGCTTCATCCTTTTTGGCATCCATAAGCTGATCTAAAGATTCAAGAGAAGTGGCTTTCGCCAGCCCGTGCTCTTCCTTCGCCAATAAATAGGCAGGTAAAACAATGGAATCAAGTCGAGTTTTGATAAAACTCTTGAAAAATTCGACCTTGATGGGAGTGAGAGCCGGACAGTTTTCAATCAGGCTGTTGATTGAATCGATGTCGATGCGGTCAGTTAGATACAGAAGTACTTTTCTAGCTGGAGCGCCATAAGGTGACAGTAGGAAGGAATCATAATGAGGACGTTTTCCATCAATGAGTAATCGGACATTGGGAAAAGTATGCATTCGCGCCCTGAGTTCGTCGGGGCAACTCGTGAGTCTTTCCATCTCATGTTCAGCAAGGCGTGGGTAGAAAGCAGAACCGCAATCATATATCGGAGCAACGGACAAAGCGGTCCTATCATTCCAGCTCGCTAGATATCCCCAGTTGCCTGCATGCCTATCAAAATTGCCTATCAGACTGTCGAGGCAGAGAGTCTCCCAAAATCTAGTAATGGCTTCATCTCTAATTGGCTCGAGCCAAGGATGCGTGTTGAGAAGATTGACCGTGAAATCATATTCTGGAGTTCGGCGATTTGTGCTTGAAGCTCCCGGCATACTATTCTCAAGATCTGAAAACTCTCGTAGAAATACTGGAGTTGAAGAGTTGTGGACAAAGTCTTTACATGCAACCACACTCCTGCCCCGATATGTTCCGATTAGTGTCTCTTGAGTCTTTAGGCCAAGGCTACTTGAAACTTGACAGCCGAGATACTCTGAGGTGGGTGCGCTATCGTAACTAGCCTGAATCGGATTTTTGTCATTGGGCTTTAATGGGGCTCCGAATTTAAACATATACCACTCGTTGTTGTACAAATCGTTGTACTTTTCATCGGAACCAGAATTCGAATCCTTGTCGAATTTCAAATAGCTAAAGTCGATCAGCTCATTCATTGGCGAACCCGCCGTTCAGGTAATAGCGATGCAGCAGGTCGTCCTTCTCCACGGGCAGCTCCCTCAACGTGCCGTGGAGTTCATCCATATAGCAATCAAGCAAACGGCTGTCGTTTTCCCAAGCGTCCAGGAAATCGCGGATGCACTGAGACGAATCCGCGGGAACCTCGAAGTCCCAGTCCTCCGGTTCCTTGATTTCATATCCCTTGATTACGCGCATAATTCCTCCAAACGTCATCTCACTATTTTACCAATCCATCGATATTGAAGTTATTTGAATGATAAAGCAGGATGGATGTTTCACTCACCGACGGCAAGATGTCCCGCGCTACTTCAGGCTGGCGACATACCACTTGCCGCCATCGGCGATGATTGACCTTCGATGCGTTCTGTTGCCCCTTCCGATGACATAGACGTCGCGGACATATGCGAATCTGCCTGCCGTCAGAGATGGATACATGAGCGGCGCCCCGCTACTTGAAATCGCGAAGCGGCGTCCATCGGGCCAGACGATACAGGTCGGGTTGTCGTTTGAATCCTTCTCAACCGTTACCTCAACGAGGTTCATCTTATCTCCGACCATTCATCCTCCTATAGGTGAAAACCCTTCACGCCCGCAACGTTGCGGGCGTGTTTTTCTTTGCAAGACCATCGCACCTTGCAGGTTTCGCAGACGGCAATTGCCTATACGGCATGCCAACTGCGCACCTGCTGAGCTACACGGCTACAGGGTTACACGCCTATACGCTCGCAGCGGGCTATTCACCTACATCGCTACCGTTGCTTCTCGGTAGGCGGCTACAGCGCTACACCGCTACACCGCTACAAACCTACACCCTTACAGGACTACACGTCTACCATCCAGCAGGCCATCCAGTGATACAAAGGGGTGCCCCCAATGGCACCCCGTAGGACAGCTAGTTGTTATTATCTTTTTTGCCCGCGCTATTTGACTACGCGACTATCGGGCTACATAGCTACACGGCTACATGACTACGCGAATACGCTCGAGCGGAAGAAACCCTTCGCTTTTGCCGGTCGTCGATTTCTTTTTCTTCTTATTCTTATTATTCTCGTTCAGATCCTGATAGGGACAATCCGGTCATGCGGTTCCATACATACGTGCCTACCGAGCTACATCGCTACGGGCATACACAGCTACACGGCTACGTGCAGATCTTGCCAAAGGAAAAGGGGCACATCAAAAGATGCCCCTTTTAGCGGAACTGGAAATCCGTCGCCTAATTCTTATCGACCGCCGCGATACGCCTGCCGATCCATCTCATGACGGGAACTGTCATCGAGTTGCCGATCGCCTTGTAGCGCGGCCCGTCGGGACACTCCTCAGCGGGCTTGCCCTTCCAGGCGATGAGCGTATGCTCATCTGGGAAACCCTGCAGGCGTTCGCACTCGAGCGGAGTGAGCCGACGGACAAGCATAGGATTTACCCCCGCGGGCTTGTCTCCGATTTCCGATGCGACCATGTGTGGGTGGTTCGCGAGCAGCGTGAAAGCAGGGTCGCCGTCAGCGCCAACCCCGAGGCCCGTCCCGCGCCCCAGCTTCTTGTCGCGGGTGGCGATCTGCTCGTTGATGGGATAGGTGCTACCGGTGCAGACGAAGGTCGTCTGCTTCATACCGGGTCTGGCGGCGAGCGCTCCGCTGAAGGTTCCATCCCCGACGATACGCACCTCGTTGCGGGTATTCTGCGCGGACCCGAAGGCCTCGTTGGCGGCATTCTCGGATATCGCTCCGCCCACCACCACGGGCGCATCGTCCTTGCCCATGTGGGCGGTCAGGCATCCGGCAATCTCGTTGCTGATATGGCAATGGGCTTGCGTACCCGTCATGCAGACGATATTCTGACCCCTGTCCGCGCAGGGGGACGAATCGCCCCGAGCCGTCAGGCATCCCGCGATCTCGGTGCCGTACTGGGACATTGCTATACCCTGACGGTCGACGCAGTTCAGGGTGAATGCGGGGTCTCTTGGCATGCCATATCCCTTGCCGGCGGGACCGGCGCTATCGGCTCGTTCGACCATGTTTCCCTGCAACGGAAAGACGGCGGGCGCATGCCAGTCCGCGGTGAGCGTGTTTGCCTGCTCTTCGGCGTACCCTATCGTGTTTGCTCGAGGCGCGGCGCTGTACTTGAAGCCTGCGCACGCAGCGCTGCGTCCAACTCGGCTGGCAAGCTCCTTCCTCTTTTCACGGCTCGATTGAGGATCCCCTGACAGGCAGTCGGGCTCAAAGAGAACCTCTGCGGGGGATTCGGCTCCAAGATGTCCGACAAGAAACAGACGGCGGCGTCGCTGGGCCACTCCGAAGAATTGCGCGTCCAGTACTCTCCATGCGAGACTATACCCGAGTTCATCCATTTCGCTGAGCAGCTGTCCGAAAGCACCCCCATCCTCGCTCGTGAGCGCTCCTGGGACGTTTTCCCATAGAAACCAGCGAGGACGAAGTTCCTGTACGCATCGAATGTACTCGAACATAAGGCCGGACGCGCCTTTGAGGCCTTCGCGCTTACCCGCCACCGAGAACGATTGACACGGGGATCCGCCAACGACAAGGTCGATAGCTCCATCGATTTCTTCCTTCCAGTCGATTTTGGTGATGTCTCCCAGATTGGGAACGTTTGGCCATCTCTCGGCCAGCACGGCACACGGGAACGGCTCGATTTCCGAGAATGCCACCGGCTCCCAGCCGAGCGGCTCCCAGGCGAGAGTCGCCGCCTCGATGCCGGAAAAGATGCTTACATAGCGAAAGCCCAAGGGGTCCTCCTGACCGCGAACCTACAACGGTTCCCAGTCTCTGGCACCCCGAAAAACCCGACGGAGTCTTGCCGCAGCGGCAATTCCGCAGCTAGATGGCTATCTACAGACCTATATCGAACAGAGGTTTTCGCCCTATACGGCTGCATCGCTACCGAGCTACAGACCTATCGGGCTACGCGGCTACAGAGCTACTCGAATAATTAGAAAACACCGATCCGATATCTGCTCCGACCGATAGATTCATCTTGACTTATACGTACGGTATATGTGTCATGTCAGTATGATTGATGACGGTGACATAGAATTCGAGTGGGACGAGCGCAAGGCCGCCATTAACGTGAAGAAGCACAGAGTGAGCTTCGAATCGGCGGCTGATGCGTTTTCGGATCCATACGCTCGCATCGTGCCGGATGGCAAGCACTCGGACTACGAGGAGTGGTTCTTTCTGATAGGGATGGACTTGGAATCGCGGGTGCTGACGGTCTGCCACTGCGAGAGGCATGGCGGCTCGACCATTAGGATAATCTCGGCGAGAAAATCGACAAGGACAGAGGAACGGCAGTATTGGAGGTATCGAAATGAATGGTAAGGACGAGATTATGGAGATGCCCGCTGAGGTCGACTTCTCCGATAGCATTCCGAACCCCTACATCGGCAAGGTCCGCCGTCGTGTCACCATGAACATCGACGGCGAGAACATCGATTATTTCAAAGCGGAATCCGCCCGCACGGGTGTGCCGTACCAAGTTATCATCAACATGTTTCTCACCGAGTGTCGCGAGCAGGGAAAGCATCTTGCATTCTCCTAACGCGCTATCTGGTGAGCGACGCACAGGTCGGGTTGCATTGCGAAAGCTCGCGCCTTAATCGACCTAAGGGTCGAGCCGCAAGCTCGACCCTTTTTCACGTTATCCTCGATGACCGTTGCCATCGCGGACCCGTTCAGGTCACGGTCCTTCCCGCGCCGTACGCCTGCCGAGCTACACGGCTACCGAGCTATGCGGCTACACGCATAGGCAAACAAAGGGGTGCCCGTAATGGCACCCCGTGGCATAGCCGGTCGTTAGTATTGTTTTCGCCCGAAGAGTCTCTAACCTTATTCTTATTATTCTTATTCATCCAGATATCGGCACGACCGCCTTTGGCCACGATCTAAGAAAGCTCGCTATTGTCGACTACTGGATTGCGTGCCAGTTTTGCAGTTGGACTATTGAGCCACACGGCTACCAAGCTATCGGGCCACTTAGCTACGCATGGGAAAGAATACGGGAATCATTTCGCCGTCCAAACCGTTGGCGCGATCACGCCGGGGGCACCCTGATTGAAGAGATTATGCCGTATGTTGGCAGGAATGCTCCAATTAGTACAGTCGAGAGTAAGGGAACGACAGTTGAGGAACATCCTCTGTGCATTCGTGATTCTAGAGAAGTCCATATTGCCGAAATTGATGCTATCGAGATTAAAGCAACCTGAGAACATAATGCCAGTGGAAATTGGGGAACCTTTCCATCCTGCGAAACTGACGTTTCTGAGCGAGTAACAACCCGTACACATCGACTCGATGATGTACAACTTGGTGACATTCATCCCTGAGAGGTCGAGCGCGGTCAAGGATTGGCAGTGCCAGAACGTATGCTGCCAATTGACACATGCCGACACATTGAGCCTCTTGAGGTCGACGGATTTCATTGCGGTGAATGATTGGAACCAAAATGACAGGCTGTGAGGCTTGATTCCGAAGTCGACGACGCAAGCGGATTCGATTTCGCCATGGTGCCCATACCAAGGGGTGTTAGTCGGCCCATTGTTTTCAGAGGTATGCTCCGCATCCCAAGTTGCGAAATACCGCGCCGTCTCAAACCCCGTATACACCTCGGGCACCCTGCGGCTGTTGAACATGTCACCGACTTTTGGCAGGCCCTTGCGCTTGTAGAACATGAGGCTGTGGTCGTCCTCGGAGTAGACGGCGAACGCCATCCCGTGAACGGGATCCACGATGTCGGCGTCGGTCAACGACTCGTTGCCGCCGCCGGTGCCGCCCGGCTCCCAGCTACCCTTGTCGATCCCGTTGCCGAGCGTCCCCGCCACGAGGTTGAACTGGTTCCTGATCGCAGACGAGACCCACGGCCCCGCGATCAGGACCACCAGGACTATGATCGCGATGACCAGGACGTACTCTACCGTCGACTGCCCCTTCGGGCGGCGGGTAAATCTACGAGATACCCCCCCCCCGAAAGGAATTTCCGCTGCATTCATGTGCGGCTCCCTTCGGATTGCTTTGGCTGATGCTGCAGAGGATAGACATGACTTCGCCGGTTAGCCAAGCAGTGCCGTTGCGGCATATGGGGAGGCCTAATTCTAGTCACAGAGCTATATGGCTACATGTTAATTCAGCTACACCGCTACTCGACTATCGAGCTACGCGGCTAAACGCATAGCCGCCCATGCGCGTAGCTACCTACCGCCTTTATCGGCGGGGGAGTGCGACAGCGTATTCCTGAAGTTCTCTCGCCGCCGGTTGAGTTCATCGAGTTCGTGAGCGAGGGCGGTCTTGTCCTCAAACAGGTCGTCGAGACTCATATCCTTATTCGGATCCAAGCCCATAACCGTGTCCATGATGACTGGATAGGATGTTCGGAGGGCATCGGTATCCCCGAAGCTGCGGATGATGAATCCGAGGCTGTCGCGGCTGGATTCAAGCAGTTGATCGTTGACGTAGAGAAGGGTATCGTAGCCTTTTGCCGATGCGTCCTTGCTGAGCATGGCAACGATTGGCATCCACTCACCGCTGGACTTCATGTCCACCTTTTCGGGTTTCAGGAGCTGCAGGCTGCTCGGCACATAGCAGGACGAGCTGTGGTACTCGGCATTTACCTTTAGGCACCCGATGGCGAATTGTGCCGCATCGCCCGATATCCAGATCTCGGCGTTGACGTGAGTGGATAGGGGATTGACCTTGCTGACATGGGTGGCGGAGCTTGCGAAGGCATTCATCATGCGTGCCGCGAGGGCTTTGGTGGGGAAATACTGCGAAAGCGAGCTTCCCAATTCGCGCGGCGTCAGAGTTCCCGCGAGCGCCTTCTTATAGAGCACCCACGGCTTGATATGGCAGCGCCCGATATCGATACCGACGAGATGGTTGAACCTCTTCTTGGAAAACGCCACCTCGAGCATGCGGGTGTTTCCTTCCTCACCATAGCAGATGAGGAAATCCTTCCCGCAGAGATTCCGTTCGTATCCCTTGGCGAGATTGGAAATTCGCTGCACGTCCCTGTTGTTCGCTTTCATGGCGTTCTCCTTGTCTTTCAGACAAGGATTGCCTGGGCAGCGAAAACCCCGCGAGTCATGCCGCAACGGCATTTGGCAAATGCGAACTCGATGCCCAAAAAAGAAGGAGGGGCGCGAAGCCCCTCCTTCTGGACAGCCTATATCCCGGTTACCTGCCTGCCAGTTCGCTCTCCCCGAAAGCATCAGGGCGCTGTGGGGTCGAACCCCTATGCATGGGAAGTTCTATCGCGGCCATGCCCGCTATGCGTGTAGACGCACACCACGCCAAACGTCAGGTTTACCAGCCGGGGCTGAACCCTCTCTCGAGAGCAAGGATATTATAGCATCTACAAACCCGGAATGTCCTGACACATTTGAATACAATCTGACTGCAAGGCTACACGGCTACAGAGCTACAAGGCTACGCATGGGGGCGAATACGGGAATCATTTCGCCGTCCAAACCGTTGGCGCGATCACGCCAGGCGAGCCGGCATTGAAATCGGTATGCAGAACATCAGACCATACATTCCAGTTCGAGCAATCAAATGAAAGCAATCCAGAACACGCAAAGGTATGAAAGAAGCTGTAGGCTCCTGAAAAATCGCATCCGTTGAAATCCAAGTCCTTAAGCACCAGACAATGGGAGAAAGCATCCTTAAAGTCGGTACAGACGCTCGAAACACTGGGGACGTTCGCAGACCGCAGGGAAGAGCAGAGAAGGAATAGACTATTGAGACTGACTGTTTTAGAAAGGTCGAAGTTGCCGAGGTCTGCCGACTCCAAGTTCTCGAACCTATAAAAGTACTGCGCCAAGGAGTGAGGCTTGATACCTCGGTCGACAACCGTAACCTTCGTCACTCTCGTTCTCATTTCGTACCATGGAACGTTCGCATCGCACGTATCCCAGTTGTTTAAAGTCGGGTCGTATCCAACGAGGTCATAGCTTTCATTCTCGAAGCCCGTGTACACCGCGGTCACGTGTCGGTAGTTGAACATGTCTCCCAC
>OLRV01000401.1_pt1 | contig 43164 bp, 35 predicted proteins | sample 1672421 | NCBI WGS metagenome assembly OLRV01 (sample SAMEA3136684, study PRJEB25190) | human gut metagenome | biome: human gut; feature: human-associated habitat; material: faeces | place: Austria | collected 2013
AGATACTAAGGTATGCGCTGGGGATCATAGTGGTATACGGAGCCATAACTATTGCGGTAGTTGAAATATTTGCACCGGAACTTGTGGGACTCTTTAGTAAGAACAAAGTAGTTGTAGCGATGGGAGTTCAGTATATCAGCAGTTATATAGTGGACTGCGTATTTGCGGGAATACATTTCAGTTTCACCGGATATTTCTGTGCCTATGGCAAATCCTATATAGGGTTTATTCACAATATGATAGCCATAGTATGTGCAAGAATTCCGGGATCATATCTGGCATCTGTCATGTATCCAGACACCCTGTTCCCGATGGGATTTGCGGCACCGGCTGGATCATTTATATCCATAGTGATATGCGTGGGAGCATTTGTGTGGATGAAGAGGAGCGGTACGCTGTATAAGGCCAACTTATAAGAGATATGTATTTGGTGATAGGAATGTTTATTGTGCGTTCATTTCGTAAAGGTATTATGATCGTTCGGATACAAGTGGCAGTTCATTGATCGTCAGTCGTGAGGAATATCATGGAACCTACCGTCCAGCTCCTCGGTCTTGACCACGTTGATAAATGCGTGCTCATCGATCCCACGGATCATCGGTATGAGCTCACGCTTCGCTTCCGAGTTGATGACGGAGTAGATGAGGGTTTTCTCCTTCTCCTCGTAACATCCGACACCCTTGAACAGAGTAGCGTCATGGTGAGTCAGGTCGCTGATGGCGTGGTAGATCTCATTTGACTTGTCGGAGATGATGAACAACGTTTCTTTCTTATATCTCTTATACAGAAGCTGGATCACCTGCGTGCTGCAGAACTGGTAAATGATCGAATACAGAGCCTTTGACCAGCCGAACAGTGCACCGGCGGCGATCAGCATCACGATGTTTCCGAGCAGTATGTAGTTCCACGCATCTATACCCTTCTGGTGGGACAGGAATATGCTGATGAAATCAGTTCCCCCGGTGCTGGTTCCAACGTTCAGGCACAGGCTGATGGCGAGTCCGTTGATGAGACCGCCGAACAGGCTTACAAGCATTATGTCGTCAGTGAATACATATGATGGCAGAATATCCACAAATATACTCGACAGAAGAATGACTATGATCGAATAGAGGGTAAATCTTTTGCCGATATATTTGTATGATATGTATGTGGGAAATAGATTCAGTCCAATGTTGAATACTGCAAAAGGCACGCTTATGTGCAGAAATTTTATTCCAATGTTCTGGAGAAGCAGGGATGCTCCGGAGAACCCGCTTGGAAACAGTCCTGCGGTCTTGGCAAAGCATCGGAGATTCCATGCGTATAGTATAGATGCAAATACGACGATGAACAGGCGGAATATCTGATAAAATCTTGGGTGTTTTAACTCTAGAGATTGAAACATAGCGGTACCTCCTTTGTAAGTGTCACTGTAAAATGCGGTTAATTTTCAAATGGGCGAACCCTCAAAGTCACGCCTAAATCCTTGCATATCTGGCGGCATCGCTTGATCTTATCCTCGGGCATGACCTTGTCAACAACTGTCATGACAACGTGTGGCACGTACCTTTTGGCAAGAACGGCAAAATCCTTGATGGCCGCGTAGGACTGGATCCCATAGCGTGATCTGGTCAGTTCAAGAAATTCATTTTCATCAGGGGCGTTCAGGGATATTGATACAGTGTCGAATCGGCCCTCAAGCTCTGGTGTGACATCTCTCCCATATATAAGATTGGCAAGTCCGATGGTGTTGAGACGGACTTTGAGATTGGGATATGTGTTTTTCAGTGAATCGATCACCGCGCACACGTCTTCAAGTCTCTCAAGAGGCTCGCCAAATCCACAAAATACAAGTTCATTTATGATATTCAGGTCATACTTTGAGAAAAGCTCCAGAACCTCCTCTATAGAAGGCTCGCCATCCTTCAGCCAGAGAGTATTGTTCTCCTGCTGCTTTTTTGTCTGCCTCAGGCAGAACACACAGCTGCATGGACATTTGTTTGTCATGTTTACATATATATTTTTGCCTGTGAGATCCCCGCTCTTTGCAATGTCGAGGTAACCTTCCTCACCGACTTTTCCGGTTACAGTGTATAAAACCATAGTTGAATCTCCAATCGTTTAAGTTATTCCTCAGTCAGATCCTTCATGTACATCTCAAAGCACAATCCCCAGTTCTCCGGAACATTGTTCTCAACGCAGTAGCTTATGCACTTTGATACATATGAAGCGGCCTTTTTCACGGACTCATAGACGCTGTGTCCGTTCAGATACATACCCGCAATGATGGCTGCGATCACATCTCCGGTGCCGCTCCTGTCGCCGCCGATCCTGTCAACCATGACCATCTGGAAATCCTCATCCTTGTTGTAGATGAAGTTGGCTATCTGAGTCTTATTGAAATGTATTCCTGTCACAACGATATGTTCAGGTCCCTGCTCCGCCAGGACCATGCACATTTGCCTTAGCTCGTTCACGGTCACAGTGTGCTCCGGATATGGAAGATCAAGGAGGGTGCAAAGCTCCGTCAGATTAGGAGTGATAATGTCGGCATATTTTACAAGCTCCTTCATCTTGCTGCACATAGACGCGGTATAGGTTGGGTACAGCTTGCCGTAGTCACCCATGACGGGATCGACGATAACAAAATTCTTCTCGTTTTTAAAGTATTTGATAAAGTCGATAACTATATCAACCTGTTCCTCAGAGCCGAGAAATCCTGTTGATATGGCATCGAACTGCAGCTCCAGATCTTTGTAGGTCTGGATGTAATCCCGCATTTTGGGTGTGTAGTCATCAAAGTAAAATATAGGAAACTGTGTATGTGTAGATAGTATTGCCGTCGGCACAGTGACAGCCTGGATCTTCATGGCGGACACTATCGGCGCCATGACAGCGATGGAACATCTTCCGAATCCTGTAACATCATTTATTAGAGCGATTTTTTTCTGCATCTTAGTTCTCCAAATTCAATAAATATAGTAGATTTTATCATCAAATGCAGGTGTGTTCAATATTTGAATTCCGTCAGATCAAGTGAAATTTATGTGCAAAAGGAAGAGAATAGGTAAAATTTCCACATTGCCCCATATCTTGATAAGTAGTAAAATATAGGCAAATTTTGTATGGCTGGTGTTCAGGAGGAATGAGTATGAATGAAGTCGTTTTGAAGATATATGTCTTTTCGTCGATCATAATAGCCGCCACGGATATTATACTGGCTATGAAATCCATAAAAAAGAATAAGACGACGGGAAGGTTTCTGGGGCTTGCCTGCATAGGAGCAGCTATAGTTGATATCAGTTATCTTATCAGCATTATAAGCGATTCGTATATGGCCATGTCCGTCATGTCGAGTATATATTTCGTAAGCATTGATTATATGCTGGTATGTCTGCTCATATTTATTGTTTATTTTACAAAAGGACGTTTTTCAAAGTGTGGAAGAGCGGCGATAGGCGTATGCTTTTTTTACTGCCTGTATGAGCTTGTAATATTTGCCATAAACCCATTCAAAAATATAGCGATAGGGTATGTCAGAAGAGACACCGTGATAGCAAAATACAGCTATGATATGAAACCGCTGTATGATATGCATCTGGTTTTTTCATATGCGCTGGTGGGAGTGGTACTCATACTCCTTTTAAAGAAGCTTTGCAATATCCCACATGAATATCGTTTGCAGTACAGCAGTGTCATCCTGGGACTTCTTGCGCTCGTTGGTATAAATGCAATATTTCTCTACGCTCCGGGAGCGGAGGTGTACAAACTTCTGGATTATTCCATCTGTGGCTACAGTCTTACATCATATATTCTGTACTGGAGCTGCTTTAATTATTCAACCCATGGAATGCTCAACAAACTAAAGACAAACATATTCGAGAATATAGGTCAGGGAATAGTTTTGTTTGATTATGACAATCATTTGATCCTGCACAATGACAGGGCGGATGATTTCCTTGGAAAGGAACTCCTCTGCAAATGTGAGAATCTGCAGCAGTTTCTTGAGACGTATGATCTGTCCGTTGATCTTGCAGCTGATGACGACAGTTTTTCTCTGCAGTGCTATATAAAAGGTGATGATGGAGACAGACCTTTAAGGTGCGATATCAGAAGGCTTGACAACAAGGAAGGCCGCAGACTTGGTCAGATGTTTGTATTTTCTGATATATCTCTGGAGACGGATATGCTTACAGGATTTCAGAAATGGGATAGCTTTCAGAGACTTGCCATGGAAGAGGTGGACCATTTTACGTTTCCGGTTGGAGTGGCAATATGCGATATCAACGGATTGTCTGTGATCAACAGCACTCGTAGTAATCAGGCGGGTGACCAGAGGATAAATGCACTTGCGGGCATCATGAGAAAGAACTTTCCAGAGAGAACATATTATGTCAGGGGTATTGATGCGCACCTGATAGCACTTTGCAGTCACAGCAGTGAGGAAGAGATGACGGCATGTGTTGAAAAGGTCAAAGAACAGTATGATGGAAGTATACAGTATGCAGTGGGGGTGGCTGCGGATGAGGGACAGAGCATCGTCGCTGCAATCACTGATGCGGCAACAGCCATGAAGACAAAAAAGCTTGTGGACAGTGAATCATCGCACTCAGATATGCTGACATCGCTTATAAGGGCTCTTGAGGAGTGCGACAGCGATACGGAACAGCATGTGCGTCGTACACAGGAGCTGGGGGCTGAGCTTGGCAGACGAATAGAGCTGTCAGATATCCAGCAGAGCAAGCTGGCGCTGCTCTGTCTGCTCCATGACATAGGGAAGGTAGGAGTTCCTATGGAGATACTCAACAAGCCGGGAAAACTCACGGATGAGGAATGGAAGATCATGCGTTCCCACGTTGAGAAGGGTTATGAGATTGCCATGAGCAACACAGAACTCAGACAGATCGCGGAGGAGATAAGGCATCATCATGAGAGATGGGATGGAAATGGATATCCGGATGGACTGAGCCGTGAAAGCATACCGGTTCTGTCACGTGTGATCGCGGTGGTCGATGCATTTGACGCAATGATCAATGACAGACCTTACAGAAAGGGTATGCCGATATCAAAAGCGATAGAAGAATTAAAGAGCTGCGCGGGCAGCCAGTTTGATCCATATATAGTTTCGGAGTTTATAAGGCTTGTATCAGAGAAGTATGCAGATTCGCTGGCAGATGACTCAAAGCAAGGGGCTGCTGATGGTGGTGTCGGTGCAGATGGTAATGGAGAGAATGTTGGTGATCGAACTGCCCCAGGAGATGGTCTGGCGGACGCTGATGGTGATGGCGCCAGCACAGACGACGAACAGACAGAGATCCGGATTATGGCGCGCAGACAGATGGTGGATTTTACTGAATATGGCAAGGATGCGTTTCGTGTACATACAGTCAAATATAGCAGATATCTGGTGGATGAAAACTGGAGGATCATATCTGTAGACGATAATTTTGAGGAGCTTACGGGTTACAGCAAGGAGGACATAGAGAATAATATCATAACCCAGATCGACCTTATACCGGACGAGGATAAAACAGAATATCTCTGTCAGGTAAATGCGAATCTGGCAAAGAGCACATTTGTATTTCAGGAACACAAGATACATAGGAAGGATGGCAGGGATATATATGTATTATGTACTGGAAGAATGTTTTATGATTCGGCACTTCAGAAAGACAGAGGAGAAATAGTAATAGTGGATGTATCAAGTACATATGCTTTGAAGATGCTGACAGATGCGGAGCAGAATAAGGCGGATGTGAGACTCAGAAACTGGGAGAATACCTATCGTACAGATCCCCTCACAGGACTTTTGAACCATGCGGCATTTAGAAGTGACATGGAGCAGAGACTTCTTGAGTGTACGCACACAGCGGTGATGATCATGATGGATGTAGACAGATTCAAGCAGTACAACGACACCTACGGACATCACAATGGCGACAAATATCTTGTCCTTGTGGCACAGACACTGCAGGCGGCACTCCGCGGTGATGACCATGCATGCCGTATGGGCGGTGATGAATTTGCAGCCATGCTGTTCTTCAACAAGAGTGTGTCTGATGACGTGATAAGGGAACGTGCTCAGCAGATATTTGACAAGGTGAACCTGACTGTGAAGGCCACAGAGGGAGGAACAGGAATCTCCATGGGTGCGGTGATCGCAAGAACTGAACTGACATTCAACGAGATGTATGAGGAGGCGGATAACGCCCTCTATGATGTTAAGGAGAGTGGAAGAGGCAGGATTGAGGTGAAGAGGCATGGGGAGTAGATCGTATATCTTCAACATACTTCATAAAGATCTTCACAAAAAACTCCACAAAGAACCTTTGCTTCCTATGAGTCTGATCTTGTTTGCCGTAATTTTGGCATATTCTTTTCGACTTATTGGAAGAGGAAGTTTCTATCCTACTCTGTTTTCTTATCTGCGCAGTTTCATTTATATCGGGCTTTATGCCGCCTGGGGAATTTCAATTCGCCAACGTATCGTGCAGAAACAGGTCGGACAATATTTGACAGGCGTTTCAGTGCTCTTGATTTTGTGGTTTACCTTTCGCTCAGCAAAATACTTTATATTCTGGCAACCGGCTGCAATAAGATACCAGTGGTATCTATTCTATCTGCCAATGCTGTTTGTACCCATGCTTGCGCTGCTGATCGCAATGTCTCTGGGCAAGCCTGATGAATATAAACTGCCGAAATCTGTCTGGCTATTGCCTGCCGTTTCGGGAGTTTTGCTTATTCTTGTGCTTACGAATGATCTACATCAATTAGTTTTCACATTTCCTAAAGATGCAGATGTCTGGTCTGATGCAGATCATGGCTACGGTGTGTGCTATTTTGCCGTGATTGCATGGCAGGTGCTTTGTGCCGTAGCAGCGCTTATTTTTATGCTCTTTAAATGCAGGTTAAAGCGCGGTAAGCATCGTTATTTGCCCGCAATTCCATTTGCGATATCGCTGGCTTATCTTGCATTGAACTATGTTGGTACGCCATGGCTGAAGCATTTATTCGGTGACGTTACGGCGTTTCAAAGTCTTATGTATATGCTCGGTTTCGAGGCTTGCATTGCCTGCGGATATATTCATTCCAACAGCCGCTACGCAGATCTTTTTGCCTCATCTGTCGGCACATCGGCAGAAATTACTGACAAAGACTTCAACATCCGCTATGCGGCGCTGAATACTGATCCTATATCAAAGGAAATAATGAGAAAAGCCGAGAAAGCTCCTGTCACAGTAGACGGTGGGCTGACCGTACACACCATGCCCATCGGCGGCGGTTATGCGGTATGGACAGAGGATGTGTCAGCGCTGCTTGCCATTAAAGAGGAATCAGAAAGCCTTGCGGAAGAGCTTGCCGAAAGAAATGAGATTCTTCGCTATGAATACAGGCGGGAGTCGAAACGCCGCAAGGTGGAGGAACAAAACCGACTGTACGATCTATTGCAGTCGGCAACACAAAAACAGATTAACCGCATTTCGGCATTGACACAGGAATACCGCCGAATCTCAAAATCTGATACAGACAGAGTCAAAATGCTCCTTGCCGAGATTGCCGTTTTATGCAGTTATATCAAACGCCGTAAGCACCTGACACTGCTTGCTGATAAAGATTATGAGGTTGCCGTCAGCGAGCTTGAGAGAGCTTTTTCCGAATCGTTACAGACATTAAAGCTTTTAAATGTACGCAATACTCTGTATGTGGACAATGAACTTTCCATGATTTCGGACAAAAACGCTGCTGCGATATTAGATTTTTATGAGGAAGTAATAGAAGCAGATCTTGAAAATTTAACAAGTGTGCAGATAAGCCTCGCAAATATAAACGGATTGCGACTGTCGCTGAATGTCTGCTGCGAAGCCGACCTGTCTATTTTTTTAAATAAAGGTAACGTTCTTTATGAAATGGACGATGACGCAGGATACCAGCATCTTGTATTTATTATTGAAGGAGGTGCCGCCGTATGAGTGCCTTTTCTTCACTTCCGGTCTTTTTGCAGACCTTAATACCACTTCTGCTGTTTGTGGAAGCTGTGCTTGAATTGGGACTTTTTATATATCAACTCTCGCATCGTTCAAAATCACATGATAATTTACCGAGTCTTGTGATTTTTGTGTTTTTGCTTACGCTTTTGTTCTCGGTAACTCAGGGAGATCCGTTCGAAGGCAAGGATGCTTTTTTATTAAATGCACCCTGTCTGATTTTCATCACGGTAATTTTACTTGGTATTGTTCATTTTGCCTTTGCTCTGACGAGAGAGTATCGTCGCCGAAAGAACATGCTCTCCCCATTTTCCGTTAAAGATGCCACAGACAAGCTGCCTATGGGTTTGTGCTATGCCGACCCGAACGGGCGTATTGTCCTTTGCAATGACCGTATGCGTCATCTGTCGTTTGCACTGAGCGGGCATGAGTTTCAGATTACCGAAGATCTTGAAAAAGCGTTGGAGAATCCTGATAAAAGTATTATCGTTAACGGCGATTGTTACATACTGCCCGATAAGACAGTTTGGCAATTCTGCAAGCAGCATATAACCGTTGACAATGATGAAAACTGGCTTCAAATGACAGCGCATAATGTCACTGAACTTTATAATGGCAATGTTCGTCAAACTGCTATTAACGACGAACTGAAAGAGGTCAACCGAAAGCTACAAAAAATGTATGAACGAATGGCCGATGATATAAAAGAAAAAGAAATTCTTGACCTGAAAATACATATACATGACACAATCGGAAGAAGCTTGCTGACAATTCGTGATATAATGGAAAGCGATGAAAACACTGACAAAAAGCTTGAGGCTTTACAGGAAGCAACCGCAGTGCTTACAAGTGATCGAGTGACAGCCAGCGGAACGATGGAAGAGGTTGTTCAGACAGCGGAAATCCTCGGTGTAACGGTGATGATGGATGGATGCCTTCCGGCCGATTCACTTGCCGAAGAGCTTACCGTTGTCGCTGCAAAAGAATGTGTAACAAATTGTATCAGGCATGCCGGAGGCAATGAGGTATATATCAGCGTAAATGGGCGAAAGGATGTGTTTGATATTACGATAACGAACAATGGCGCTGCACCGTCGGGCCCTATTAAGGAGGGCAGCGGACTCTCGTCGATTCGCCACAGCATAGAATCTGCCGGTGGAGAAATGCACACTGTATATAAACCACGATTTGAATTGCTGCTTATCATTCCAAAGGATGCGTCAAGTTTTATATGATGTTCAATAAAAGGAGAACGATATATGATAAATACAATACTGGTTGAAGATGATTTATATATTCAAAAGCATTTTGCCGAGCGGCTGAAATCAAACGAAATTTTTCGCCTTGTCGGCGTATATCGTGACGCTTTTGATGCAGAGAGAAACTGCAATAGCTCAATACAACTTATTCTTATGGATGTGCAAACACAGCACAAGCACTCCGGTCTTGCCGCCGCAAAACGTATAAAAAAGGCTTTTCCGAATATCAAAATAGTGATTGTAACCTCACTTGTCGACCCGCAGGTATTGGAACGAGCAAAGACAGGTGCAGCAGACAGCCTGTGGTATAAAGACCACGGCACAGAGGAGCTGATAAGTGTGATAAGGCGTACCCTTGCAGGCGAAAAAGTATTTCCTGACACCTCTCCTGCAATTGAAATGGAAGGCACAATGTCCGATACATTCTCGCCCCGACAGCTTGATATTCTCCGCTTATACATAAAGGGCTTTACATATCAGGAGATTGCCGATAAACTGGGCATCTCCAAAAACGGTGTGCGCTGGAACTTAGACGATATGGTTGAAAAAGGTAGATTTGAGAATCGAGAAGCGTTGGTTGTGACAGCTATTGAGAACAAGCTCATGGTGACCACTTTAAAAGACGAATAGAGTAAATGAACCCCTTGACTGACACGGTCAAGGGGTTTTTATGTCCCAAAGTCAAAAAAGTTTGAAAATAGTTTTTTCTGTCACTGGCACTTGTGCCAGTGACAGACCTCAAAAAATCCGTACAATAGAATGTGTAAGACTATAGTTGTAGTAGAAAGGGGGGAGCAATGAATGTTGAAATATAACAAATACATTATGACCCTGTTGATGGTTTTAATTATGCCAGCCTTGGTTTCTGGATGTGTGGCAAAACCGTCAGAGGATTCCAATCTGACCGAAGATAAAACAACCGCCACAACCACAGAGGCGACCACAGAAGCAACCACAGAGGCGGCTACAGAAGCAACCATTGAGGCAACTACAGAAGCGACCATAGAAGCAACCACAGAAGCATCGGTACAAAAAGACACAGATTTATCAAGACTTCAAAACACAATTCTTGACAATAAAGAATCGGTTGGGATTGCCTATATCGGTTATGTCGGTTACGAGGCTGATGAGGAAGGAATCCTAAATTTCGTAAAAGACAGTCAGTATGCGGATAAATGTGATTTTCTCTGCGGCGCGCCCCTTGTCAATGTGGGTGGTGCGGAGCTTTATGCGGTAGTTATTGCCGATACAAAATACAGTGTGTCTGTTTATCGGGCGGAAATAACTGATAATGGTGAATATTCTGTAAATACCGACAATACACTCTATAATTACAACGGAAATGGAATTGATTATTTTTTACTGCGCTGCAATGAAAGTGAAATACATTCAAATGTATCGCTGAGCTTTAAAAAAGGAAACGACTCTTTTTCGGTATTCCCGATGCTGTCAGGAATGGATGGGCAGCTTGTTGACGGAAATTACTATGATTTTTCAATATATTCCGATTATGGCGGCAGCGGTGAGTCCGAGGATAAGAATGTAGCAATAGCAAGGGAAATCCTTTTGGAGTCTCAGGAGGTGCAATACTACATAAGCATGGGTATGAGTGTACAGTATACGGGCCAGATTGATGAAATTGAGGGACGACCGTAATCTACCGTGTGAGTTAAAGCACGGAATAATAAAATAAAAAAGGGAAAAAAGAAAAAAAGGAGGGAAAAAATATGGTAGATATTAAAGCAATGGCAGCTGCAACAGCCCCGAGAGAGTTTGAACTCTCTTATACAACCACAATTGAAGATGTATACGAAAAGCTTAGCACACATGCCTCGGCTTTTAAAATGCCTTTCAAAATCAAAGGGGGTATCCCAGGAAAGCGCATTTCCTTTGAGAAAGAACCGAACCTCGACGTTACGGTCTGGGTCTTTGTTAAGGATGGCAACAAAATTAAAGTCATGGCAAACATCCAGGAGAACACAACAACCGTCAATGGTATGCGAGTTGACAAAAACAGCGTAATTCAAAAAGGTGTAAGCGGAGTAGCTAATCTTCCTATTCAAAGAGGTGAGTATCTTGATGAGGTGACCGAAAATGTTAAAAAGATACTCAACGGCGAGCAGGTTGAAGATTATGTAGCACCCGTTGGTGTAAACGGCAGTGGACAGACGGAAAAGGATTGGCTTGTAGCCCTTCTTCTCTGCCTTTTCCTCGGCGGAGTTGGTGGCCACCGTTTCTATGTGGGCAAAGTAGGATCAGGCATTCTCTATCTTTTTACCGCCGGCGTTTTTGGAATCGGTGTACTTGTTGATCTGATAAAGATCATTACCGGCAAATTCACTGACAAAGACGGAAATCCTATTCAAAAAAAATAGACAGGACTTCTTGACAGCCTTTAGACAAATATGGCTTAAAATTGGGAACTGTGCCTGAACTCTTTCGGGCACAGTCCTGATTGCGAAAGGAGAACTTGTTATGAGTAAAAGAAAAGAGCACATCAAAATGACCATATTTATTATGGTCGCCGGCATAGCATCGATGGTTTTGGGTGTATTCGGAATTGTCACAAGCAGAATTGAAAAGAAAGAATATGCAGCCTCAACTGATATACGGAAAGTTTCCGCTGTTATTGTTGACTTTTCAACCCACGATAGTAAGGATGACAATGGCGATGTAGATTATACAACATATAAATTCAGAATTTCATATGAAATTGACGGAAAAACCTATAAAGGGAAATGCGAAGAGCGTGTTTGGTCAAGAGATATCGCAAAAGGATACACATACGATAAATTGAGAAAAGGCGATACAATAAAAGTAGAGGTCTATAAAACTACAAAAGGAAATTACAAGCTTTCCCCGGAGGGGAATCCCGTTGATTTCCTTCTCTATTGTGCGGCGATCCCCTTTGGCTTTTTCCTCGTTGTTATAATGATATGTGACATTGTAAAAGACAAACGGAAAAAGAAGAACGAAAATGAGGTGGTCAGCAAGGAATAAATCAGAGGTGATTTTATGGATTTATCAGTATCGCTGTGCATTGCAGCCTCTTTTGCTATATTATGTACATTCTATATCGGTAAAAGTATACTTGTAATGGATTTTTCGGAATATCTTCCCAAGAATTTGAAAAAAGCTAAGCTGGAAAGATTGCTGGCAAAAAGGGAAACTCCTCTACAGGATTCGAAAATCCGAAAGGATATAAGAAAAGCATTTGAAAGAGTACTGATTCCGCTTGGAAAAGCGGATCAAAAGCTTCTTACGGCAAGAATGGACCTGGCTTTTCGAAAAAAAATCGTCAGTCAGATCGACGTACTTAATAAGAATAAGCTATGCCGCAAAATTTACGTCACGGATGTTGTTCCCATTCCTAAAAATAACTTTGAAACATGGAACGATGATGGCAGAGAATGGCGGGAATCGGTTTTGAAGTGCAGCACCCTGGAGCGTTTCGAGTCAATGCAAGGCAACAGGGTTCAGCATGAGATATACCGTAAAAATTCATATCTCCGAATACTTCAGTCGAGACACGTTCGCCGCACAGACAAAAAAGAGAATAAGAAAAGCTATTATCACGATATGTTGAGAATAACCTGCCCATCATGCGGTGCAAGAGTCAAGCTGAACAGTCAGCAGGTTACCTGTGAATATTGCGGCGCCGTTATAAAAAACGAGTTTTACGATTGGCAGACCGAATCGTTTGAGATTTATGAAACGATCAGTACAAATATGAAAAGATTTTTACAGCTTCTTTTGTCCGGTTTCATACTTTTCTTAAGTGTCTTTCTATGCTTATACTTGATCGAGGATACGGAGATTTCCCTTGCAGCCGGCGTCGGTGCAGCGATTCTTGCTTTTGGAACGATTGTTACACCTATTATTTGTGGAAAAGTTAAACAAGACAATTTAGCGAAAAAGATCGTAGGATATTCAGAGAACTACCTCAGATCCTGCTTAAACGAATACTTTAGCAAAAACGAAAATGACAATGATCTGCTTGATTTCAGTATTGGCACGATCAAGCTTTTAAAAGTCTCTAACACAGATGAAATAACAACGGTTAAGTCTGAAGTTTATGGAACGAAAACCTTTCTTCCTGAAAATAAGAAACCGTTTACAAAAAAATTTAAAAAGAAACTGACCATGCAAAGGGCTAGATATCCAGAAAAAAGAAAGTCTGACGGTGAATTTTTTGTTGAAAAGGAATGTCCGAGCTGCGGAGCAACATTCTTGCCAGATGAAAACGGATGCTGTTCTTATTGTGGTTATAGCCTTCACGGAGATAGCGAAAAGTGGAAAATAAAAAGCTGAATCCTGTTAAAATCCTGCAATGCCGATTAGGGTAGGGAAGGGAAACATTTACATATTATTAATTTTAAAAGGAGGGAAACCTATGAACAAAAAGAAAAAACTTTTGACTGTCGTAACATTAGTCATACTGATGCTCGAGGCATCAGTATTCACTGTTTCGGCAGCGGACAATCATTCGGTTGACGAAAACACAACCTATGTAACCAACTTTGCTGAGCTTGAAAAAGCTCTTGAAGCCACCTCAAACGAGACAAACCCACCCGATAAGCTTGTTGTTCTCAAAAACAACATAGATTACGAAGAGCAAGTTCCGGGCGATTGGAGCTATCAGGATGAGCAGGAGTGGTATTCCGAAATCACAGTTAGCTATCCTGGAAAAATCACCCTTGACTTGAACGGAAAAACCCTGAAGGTTACAACAGATATGCATTCAGACGAGGAGACAAGGGATCTGTTTGTGGTTTTTTCAGGTTCCAAGGCAAACACCGACTTCACAATTACCACAACCCAGTCCGGCGGACAGATAATCTTTAACTCAACAGCCAACGGAACTTCGATGATCGCTGTGAATAACCCAAACGCAGATGTGAATATTCTTGGAAAAGCAGGGAAGTTTATCAACTATAATCTCACTCTTACAGCACAATCCGGAAGTGATACTTATATAAACGATAAGAACAGGCACCACGTTATTTCCTTCTATGATATAAACAATCTCTATATCACCGGTACTCTTATTCAGAATAATGCACGCGTCCCGTCTTGTATATATTCATACGGACCGGAGCCGCAGGGCAATGTTACAATAACAGGAAACTCAGAAATAGAAGTAATTTCAAATCAGCTTCTTAATGAACAGCCGTTCAGCACAATATATTTCCAAAACACCCCATCCAGCAGAAAAGTAAGGCTTGGCGGCTGTTATATTGGACAAAAGGGAAATGTAAATTCAATCTATTACGGTGGCCAGCCTCCTCATTTCTATGACATAGTTCTATCACAATCTCTGGAAAAGCCGAACTATGTTATTATGCACAACGGTACCAGGGCATACAATACCTGGCCTGACTTTGTTAAGTTGGATGCGGATATAAAAATTATCTCCTCCTGTCACGATTCTGAGCCTGAATTAGAGGAAAGGACATCACTTCTTGGTCACTACAAGTACTGTAAAAAGTGTGATGCTCTTGAAAGCTTCCAGGAGCATCAGTTTGGCAGAACTCTCGCTGCTAAAGAGGCAACATGCATCAGAAAGGGAAGAACGGTCGGCTATGAGTGCTTCGGCTGCAAATATTATGAGGGTTACACCGAACTGCCAGCACTTGGACACGATTTGAGCGACACCTATACGGTTGACTGGCCGGCAACCTGCGACAAAGATGGAAGGGAATCCAGACACTGCAAACACACTGGCTGTGAGTATGCAATTCAGAAAGTCATTCCGAAGCAGCACCAGAGCCTTGTATGTAATGGCACATACTGCCAAAGCTGCAAGCAATATGTTAACCCGACCAAAATAGGTTACGGTGACAATTCCTGTAAAAACATAACCGCTTACTTCTTTACTCCGACGGAAACGAAGGTTTATCTTATCACCATAACTTCGTCAAATCTCGGCAGCGGAAATATTCAGGGAACAGAAGTAAACCTTGTAGAGAATAACCGGCTTAGTGAATCCGTCTCTAGTAACAATAAAGGCAAAGTTACCGAAGTCAGACTTGAAAAAGACAAAACCTACGATGTTACACCGTATATCACTAATTCAGAAAGCCAAGACTGCATAGTTAACATCTCCTGTAAGGAACATAATGCGGTTATAGATAACGAAATTAAAGCAACCTGCACAAAGACAGGTCTCACCAAAGGTAAGCACTGTTCAGTTTGTAACACCGTTATAGTCGCTCAGACCAAAGTCAAGGCTCTCGGTCATAAGTACTCCAAGTCTGTTGTCAAGGCTACTCTTACCTCAAATGGCAAGATTACCAAGAAGTGCACTGTTTGCAGTACGATAGAACCAACAATTTCGATAGCGAGAATTAAGTCAGTTTCGCTGAAAAAGTCGTCGTATACATATAACGGAAAGGCTCAGAAACCTGCGGTCATCGTTAAGGATGCAAACAAAAAAACGCTTAAGAATGGAACAGATTACACCGTTGCTTACAGCAAAAACAAAAATATCGGCAAGGCAACAGTAACCGTTACCTTCAAGGGCAATTACAGCGGCAGCAAAAAGCTGAATTTCAACATTCTTCCCGCCGCGACGAGCAAGATCAGCGTTAAGCAGACCACAAACTCAATCACGGCTTCATGGAAAAAGGTTGCCGGTGTAAGCGGATACAGAGTATACCTTTACAAGGGCAAAAAGCTTGTCAATAGAGCTGATACAACGAAGCTCTCACACACATTTAAAAAGCTTTCAAAGGGTACGGAGTACAAGATTGTTGTCAAAGCCTATAAGAAGATTGATGGCAAAAAGGTTCTTTCTCTCGTTTCAAAGGAGCTTCTGACCGCAACAAAGCTTTCTGCGCCGACTTCGGTCAAGGTCAAAGCAGGAAATAAAATGGCAACCGTCAGTTGGACAAAGGTTAAGAGTGCAAACAGCTATACGGTATATTACAGCACAAAGAAAAACAGCGGCTTCAAAAAGCTCACTGTTATCAAAAACAGCGCAGACATCAAAAAGCTTTCAAGCGGCAAGACCTACTACTTCAAGGTTGTTGCCAACAAGAAGGCTGGAAAGGCTGTTGTGGCTTCTGATTACAGCAAGCTTATAAGCGCAAAAATCAAGTAATGGTGTTATCTGAACCGGTCAACAGATAACCGCAAAACCCCGAAGCAGAAATACTCTGCAGCGGGGTTTTTTTGTGGCAAAAAAACGGTGTTTCTGTTATGCTAGATATATTAAGAGATTGATATGTAGTGATGTTATTTTGACATTAAGAAAGGTTCAAGGTACTGCTTATGATAAAAAGGAAATTAGCAACATTTATGTTGACATTAATGCTGGTGATGACAGGTGTATCGACGATTCGTGTGATAGGCTATGCGCAGGAAGAATCTTCTGGTTCATCAACAAATCCCCAAGAGGGAGTTACAGAATACAAGTACAGTGCTGAAAGTGATCCTCAAAAAGGTGTCGCATTAAAGGTTGAATGGAACGAACCGAAATTAGGAGAGGATACAACATTCCACGTTTCGGCGGATGGTGGTAGTGGCCGGTATTTGTTTAGAATGGATGCACCGAGTTATTCCAATCCGGGTGAGTATAGTTTTGAATCCGTGGCGGATCCAAGCCGCGGAGCGTGGATTCAATATACAGATGAGTGCGAATCTCACGACTTTGAATTCACAATGACCGCTTCGGGAATCTATAACTTCAGGTTTTATGTAATGGACAAGACGTCAGGTGTCTATTATATGCGTGTGAGCACAAATATACAGGTATCGGACAAGGCTTATCCGAGCGTGGGTGACATCGTGAATGCTGCGGTAAAAAAGTGCAGCAAGGAGACGGATGGTTCGGACTATGAAAAGGCATTGTGGCTGCATGACTGGCTGTTGCAGCAGCTTGATTACGATCATTCCCTGAAATGGTCTTCGGCAGAGAGCGCACTGACACGAAAGCTGGGCACATGTCAAGCCTATGAGAGTGCCTATTCAAAACTGCTTACTGCAGCCGGCATAACAAATGCTGAGACAAGGGATACCTATGATGGACATACCTGGAATGCCATGAAGCTGGATGGCAAATGGTATCAGGTGGACTGTACATGGGATGATACAAAAGACAATTATTATAACTTTGATCAAACGCATTTGTATTTTGGACTGACGGATGAACTCATGGCGTTGGCACACAACGGTCATAATAAGATTTACACGGCAAGCGGTTATGGCACACGTTCTACAAGTCTGGCAGATAACTATTTTGTTAGAAAAGGAGATGCCGCAAAGTGGGCGCGGGCTTATGCTGACAGGATTCAGAAAAATCTCAATGCAGGTAAAACCAAATTTGAAGTCAGCACTGACAATGCGTCATATCCGCCGAGCATTTCGGGTATTCAAAATGGGATTATCGCATATGCCTTAAATCAGATGACATGGAAGGCAGGAAGTAAAAAAGTTGCATTGCGAGTGGCAGGAACATCTACCAAGCTTTCTTTTACTGCAAAATACACGGACACAGTAAAGCGTGTGAGAATAGTATTTGCTCCAAATGGAGGTCGTGTGAGCTCCGGAAGTAAGATAGTCATTTGTGGAAAAACTTACGGAGCACTGCCGACACCGGCCAGAAGGGGATATACATTTGCAGGCTGGTATACAGCAAAGAGTGGCGGCAGCAGGATCGGCAGCAGTTCGGTTGTAAGGACCACCAGGAATCAGACATTATACGCAAGGTGGAAGCTGGTAAAGTATAAGATCCAGTACAGTCTTGGCAGGGGGACAAACAGCCGGTCGAATCCAGCCGGTTATACCGTTGTTTCCAGGACTATAGTCTTGAAGAATCCGGTCAGAAAGGGTTATACATTCAAGGGGTGGTACAGCGATCCAAAATTCAAGAAAAAGGTTACGAAGATTGCAGCCGGCAGCACCGGCAGCAGGAAACTCTATGCCAGGTGGGTGAGAAAATAAATTCGTATAAATCGATGCAAAACGATGAATAGCCCCTTTGTTGTCGAATTGTGGAAAATGTGCGATAATGAGTGCTGGAGAAAGTATTTGGCGCCAAGGAGGCATAAAGGGGATTATGGCAAAGATTGCGTTTTGTGATGATGATGTTTCTGTGCTTGCTGAGATGCAAAGGCTTATGGAACAGTATTGTGCGGAGAGAGACTGCAAAATAGAATACAATATTTTTAATCATCCTTTTGACCTGGTGGCGGAAATAGAGAAGGGAAACAGATATGATATCCTGTTTATGGATGTCTTGATGCCGGGAGAGAATGGAATTGAAGCGGCAACGGAGATACGAAAATACGATAAAAACGTCAAGATCATATTTGTCACTTCGTCCTCTGAGTTTGCGGTGCAGTCTTACGTTATAGGTGCATACTATTATCAATTAAAGCCCATCTGGGCAGAGAGCTTTTTCCGTTTGCTTGATTCTGTGCTTGCAGCCTGTAAAAAGGAGGCGGAGACCAGCCTCATTCTGCGATGTAAGAGTGGAATCACCCGTATAGATATAAAAGCCCTGGAATATTGCGAAGTCATTCACCGCACCCTTATATTTCACCTGAATACAGGAAAAGTACTGGAAAGCGCCGGCAGCATGGATGAGCTTGTAAAGCAGCTTTCCACATATCCTTTTTTTCACAGACCTCACCGTTCTTATCTGGTAAATCTGGAATATGTGCAAAACATAACATTTAGGGGGATTACCATGTCTAGTCTTGCAGAAATACCGGTCCCACGGGGAAAATACAATGAAGTAAAGGATGCATTCCTTGAATATGCGTTCCAGAACAGGCAGGTAATGATATGAGCCTATATATTTCGCTCCTTAACAATATGGCTGTGAGCTTTTTTGGGGGAATATTATCAGCGTCTTTTTGTAATGCGCTGTCCACTAGGAAAAGAAAACTCATTTTCATAGGATGCATGGTTTTACTCCCGCTGATACAGAGCATATTATATTTCAGCAAGGGCGCTGATTTTGTAAGACATATTTATCCGTTGGCGGTGCATCTTCCATTGGTCATTGTTCTCTGGATGTTGACAGGAAAATTGCTGTGGTCTGTTTTTTCTGTACAGGCGGCATACTTGTGCTGCGAACTTAGAAGATGGGTTGCACTTGCCACAGTTGCTGCATTCTCGGGAAGGCAGATGATGCAGGATATTACAGAACTTGTGGTTACAATCCCTGCATTGCTGCTTCTGCTTCATTTTGTGTCACCTGCAGTCAGAGGATTGTCAGATAAAAGTCTCAGGGAGCAATGGCAGTTTGGAATCATACCGGCGCTATATTATGTATTTGACTATTTTACAATAGTGTATACGAACCTTCTTTTGAGTGGCAGTTACGTTGTAGCGGAATTTATGCCTTTTGTATGCTGTGTTGCATATCTGGCCTTTCTCTTATATAACTCCAAAAAGGAACAGATGCAGAATGAGATGAAGCTGATCCGGAATAATCTGGATCTGCAGTTAAGTCAGGCGGTGAGGGAAATCAGCAGTCTGCGTGAGTCGCAGACATTGACCAGACAGTATCGCCATGATATGCGTCATCACCTGCAGTATGTGTCTACATGTATAGAAAATGGTGAAGTTGAACAGGCGCAGGCTTATATATCGGGAATATGTAAGGAGATTGAGGCGCAGAAGGTCCAAATATACTGTGAAAATGAGGCAGTGAATCTGATCCTATCTTCATTTGCGGGTAGAGCCAGGAAGAAAGAAATTGAAATAAAGATACAATGTGCAATTCCCGCAGATCTTACTGTGTCGGAAAGTGATCTGTGTGTGCTCTTGTCTAATGCCTTGGAAAATGCCTTGCATGCATGTGTGCCTTTGGCTGCAGAGGGAAGATCATGCGAGATTGATGTGAATTTTTATGAAAGAAATAAACACCTTTTTTTACAGGTGGTAAATGACTGTAAAGCTCCCATAAAGTTTCAAAATGGAATACCTGTGTCTGATATGGAAGGACATGGTATAGGCGTTCAGAGCATATGTGCGATCGTGCAGCGTTACGGCGGGGTTTTCAGCTTTACGGAAAAGGATGGCAAGTTTACGCTCAGACTGTCATTGTAAAAGAGTGTCGATTCGATACATTTTTGGTACGATTCGTGCATTTAGACCTCACTGATTGCAAATACATAATAAAATATACTCAGATTATGTGATTGCAATAAAGAGGAGGAAATTATTATGAAAAAGACAATGAAAAAACTGATGGTTCTCATAATGACCATGATGATGGGAATGTCTCTGGTGGCATGTGGCGGTGCAGATAAGCAGCCTGCGATTGATGCGTTCAATAAGACAAGTACATCTTTTAATGAGGTTGCAAACATTATCAACGAAAATCCACAGGCTTATGATCAGGATTTGGTTGATACAATGGTCGACATGGCAGGTGTGCTCAATGAGCATAAACAGATCTTAGAGAGCGATGATGATGTTGAGGAAGAAAAGCTTCAGGAAATGATCGACTGGTATGGTACGGTTGATGAGTGGGTTGCTCAGGTTAAGGAAGAAATTTCAAAATAGTTTATTATTAGATCACGTGGTGAAGACTGCATACCAGAGGGGCGGGCGCATTGGAGTGCCTGCCCTTTTTTAATAGCAAAAATTAAAATTCTCTTGCTATATTGCAAAAAGACGTTTAAAATGCATGTGTATTTTTATGTTTTATATCTCAGTCTGGACTCTATCTTCGACAGAGATATACACTCCGTGAGGATTGCTGAGCCGCTGATATGATATATGTCAGCAGAGCTGACTGGCAGCTTGCGGCAAGATTCGCCAGCGAATCTTAAGAAGAAAGACATTCAAATAAGAATATGGCAAAGGAAATAGTGGAATTATGAAAAAGGTAGTAAAATTTGGCGGAAGTTCATTGGCAAGTGCAGAGCAGTTTAAAAAGGTTGGAGCAATCATCACATCAGATGAGAGCCGTGTATACGTTGTTCCTTCTGCACCTGGAAAGAGATTTTCAGATGATACAAAGGTAACAGATATGCTCCTTCATGTGTATGAAACTGCGAAGGCAGGGAATGATTTCACAGAGGAAGTGAAGGCGATCAAGGCCAGATATGATGAGATCATCACAGGCCTTGAGATTAAGGATTTTTCACTTGATAAGGATTTTGAGGAGATTACAAAGCAGTTGGAGGATCTTACCAATCCGGACCCAATGTGCACACTGGACTATGTGGCATCAAGAGGAGAGTTCCTCAATGGTAAGATTATGGCTGCATATCTTGGCTTTGAGTTTATAGATGCTGCAGAGGTTATCTTTTTCAATGCAGAGGGCAATCTCAATAGCTATAAGACGGAGAAGGTACTTGGTGAGAGACTTGCCAAGACACAGCATGCGGTTGTTCCAGGATTCTATGGACTTGGCAAGGATGGCAAGGTAAAGACATTTTCCAGAGGCGGTTCAGATGTAACGGGCTCGATAGTCGCACAGGCAAGCAAAGCCGATGTATATGAGAACTGGACAGATGTCTCAGGCTTCCTTGTAGCTGACCCACGTATTGTTCCAGATCCAAAGCCGATCAAATATATTACTTACAGAGAGCTTCGTGAGCTTTCATACATGGGTGCATCAGTTCTCCATGAGGATGCGATATTCCCTGTACGCCACTGTGGTATCCCGATCAATATCCGCAACACAAATGCGCCTGAGGACGCAGGAACATGGATCGTTGAGAGTACCTGCCAGAAGCAGGATTATGTTGTAACAGGTATTGCAGGTAAGAAGGACTTCTGCACAATATTTATTACGAAGGCTATGATGAATTCAGAGATAGGATTTGGAAGAAAGGTGCTTCAGGCATTTGAGGAGAATGATATCTCATTTGAGCATATGCCATCAGGTATTGACACGATGACTATCGTAGTTCATGCTGATGAATTCGTACACAAGGAGCAGAGAGTTATATCTGCCATCCATAGACTTGCAGAGCCGGATTCAGTTGAGATTGAGTCAGGACTTGCGCTTATAGCTGTTGTAGGCCGTGGAATGAAGTCAGCAAGTGGTACAGCAGGCAAGTTGTTCAGCGCACTTGCAAAGGAAGGCATCAACATAAAGATGATAGACCAGGGTTCATCAGAGCTGAATATCATAATCGGAGTAAAGAACAGTGATTTTGATACAGCCATAAAGGCAATATATAACACATTTATAACAGATAAGTAATAACAGATTGCTAAGCATCGTAGGGGTGGGCACGTATTGATAATGCATACCTTTGCAGAATGGGGCAACACAGGGCAGAATATGGCGGAAAACCTCCAAACTGATGTAAGATAAAATTACTCAGTTTGGAGGTTATTTTTGTGGCAATAAGAAAAGACAGCCCACAAAAAGCAGCAATGAGAGAAATGACGGTAGAACTGTTCACAAGTTTTAGGGTATAATTTGAATGCAAATTGAGCAACAAATCTGGGAAAACATAATCATCAATGTGTAAAATGTGATAGTCATGAGGAAAAAACGAGAATTACCGAAAGGGTGTGGGAGGCATTGTGCGGGAAGAGGACCAAACAACCAGTAGCCTTGGCTGTATTATTTGTTCTAATGTTTATTGGTGTATGTTTTTTGGTGAAAGCCAATCAAGCAAAGGAATTTGAGAAAAACGATTATGGGGTGTTTTTAAATGCGGACGCCTCATCTTTGGAACGATTTAAAACGTATGAAACGATTGTAATTGATGCACAGTATTTTACAAAAAGGGATATTGAATTGCTCCATCAAAATGGAACAGTCGTATATACATATCTAAATATTGGGTCGATTGAAAACTTCAGGGAGTACTATACAACCTATGCGGAACTGGCAATCGGTGAGTATGAGCACTGGGAGGAAGAAGAATGGGTAGATGTAGCAAATCCAGACTGGCAGAAGTTTATAGGACAGCTTTCTCAGGAACTATATGAAAAAGGTGTTGACGGATTCTTTATAGATAATTGTGATGTATATTATTACGATCCGCACGAGAGTATCTTTGAAGGCATTACAGCGATTCTACAAAATATAATGACGTTTGGAAAAGCGGTCATCATCAACGGTGGAGATACTTATGTGGCGGAATATAGGGAACGCTATGGGGCGATTGATCAGATTATGACAGGTGTAAATCAGGAATCAGTATGGAGCAGTATTGATTTTGATAGCGGAACTTTTGGTGAACAAACGAGCGAGACGAGAGAGTATTTCTGCAAATATTTGGAAACGTGCAAGGCGGATGGGGTGGAAGTGTATCTGTTGGAATATACAACTAATCAAAAACTGATTAAAAAAATAAAAGAATACTGCAAGGAGCAAGATTTCCATTTTTATATTTCCAGTTCCCTTGAACTTAGATAATGAGTGTTGAGAAATACGAAAAAGATGAGCAAATTAAGTTTCGTCGCTTCGTTCCGTCAAGGTGGCTACACCCCCTTGCGCCGCTAAAGCGGCTATCCCCTGTGGACTTATGGAAAAACTGGTAGCTTTCTTTTATCTCCAAGATGAGAAAAGTTCTGGCGATAGTAACGTTTAATCATCGATATTCTTATTTTATTCTTTACTTTACCAACTAATCTGGCGGTGCAGTTTACGATATTGTCCAGGGGTTATACCAGTGTATCGCTTAAAAATAGAAATAAAATAACTTTGAGATGAAAAATTCAAGTAAGTACTGATTTCGCCCAGACTGTAGTCAGAATGTGCCAGCAAATTCTTTGACTTTTCGATAAGAACTTTATGGATAAAAACAGTAAGCGTCTGTCCGGTTTCTTTATGGAACAGGGCAGACAGATATTTAGGTGTTAAATTAACTAAAGATGCCAGTTGATTTAAGGTTAAAGTTTTATTTTTTCCATGATAGATATAATCAATGACGCGAGAAATAGCTGGTGAATAGTAGTTTTTTGGCGTCTTTTTTGCCTCAGCAACACGAAGCGTAAATTCAATAGCCATCTGTTCATTTAATTTCATTAAAGCGTCAACATCGGTACATTGTTCCATTTTTCGTATATATACATCACTTAAGGAAAAAGCAGTTTCCTCATTAAGTCCTCCTTCGATGGCATATCTGGTAACTAAAGTTGTATTAGCAATACTTGCATAAAAAAGTAATTTTAATTTGGAATTGGAAGAGGTCATCTTTCCGTAAACAGTTGTTGGGAGTGAATAATAGGTATTCTCCAATGCATGAATATCTCCGTTTGAAACACATTCGAGAATTGCCTTTTCCTGTGCATAAGATGTATGTATCCGTTCATTTTCTGCATTTTCCAACATTTCATGTGTGAGTGAAAAATTGATGTCTGACTTCATTTTATACATAGGTAATTTCTCCTGTCAAAAACACGATAAATTGACATAAAACACGATAAATCAATATAATTATATTCCGGAAATAGATAAAATGCAATTAAGAGATTAAAAGAGATGAGATAGATGCTATGAAACGAAAAGAAGTAATTTTTTTACTGGCAATGTTGTTAGTTGGAACTTCTGTTGGTGGTTTTGCATATCCAAGTAATTGTTATGCAGCAACAGAAAGTTCTTCGGAACAAAGTATTTATTCACTGACCAACCATTATTTTAAAATCAAGTCTATCAGTAATGGGAAATACTTGCTTGGAAATAAAGCTGGATATGAAGCGCAGGCAGATACAGCCGACGATTTAAAGTAGAGCAGAGATGAATCACAATGGATAACAACTTCGACAGAATATTGGCATTAGATATGGACTTTGAAAGAGGGGATAAGCCATGAACATTGATAAAATATGTGAAAAGTTAACAATAGATGAAAAAATCCGGCTTTTAGGCGGTGTTGGTGACTGGCATACTTATGACTGTAATGGAAAAATCCCCTCTATTATGATGACAGACGGACCACATGGGATTCGAAAACTGGAGCAGGAAAAGGTTGGGGATATTGAAACCAGTAAGCCAGCAACCTGTTTTCCAACTGCAAGTGCAATAGCCTGCAGTTGGAATCCTGCTATTGTTAAAAAGATGGGTGAAGCGATTGCGAAAGAAGCAAAAAAAGAGCAGATATCCATTGTGCTAGGCTGCGGAATCAATATCAAGCGTTCTCCTTTATGCGGAAGAAATTTTGAATATTTCAGTGAAGATCCGTATTTGACAGGAAAGCTGGCAACGGGATATATCGAAGGTGTACAGAGTCTTGGAATAGGTACGAGCTTAAAGCATTATGCTGTTAATTCACAGGAAACAAGACGAATGACATCCAATAGCCAGATTGATGAAAGAACTCTTAGGGAAATATATCTGTCGGCTTTTGAAGAAGTTGTGAAAAAAGCAAAACCGACTTCTGTAATGGCTTCATACAACAGGATTAATGGCGAATTTGGAGCAAGAAATAAATACTTACTGACAGATGTTCTGAGAAAAGAATGGAAATATCAAGGTGGTGTGGTGTCGGATTGGGGAGCAGCAAATGATATTGTAAGCTGTATGAAAAATGGTCTGACACTGGAAATGCCAGATCCGAAAGGCTTCCACACAGATGTGTTAAAAGAAGCGTATAAGGATGGCCGGATTACGGGTCAGGAACTGGATAATTGGACTAAGAATGTTCTGCAGAATTTTGTATCACTTCATAAAAATATAGAAGAAAATTATGAGGTAGATATGGAAGAACAGAATCAGGTGGCACGTAAACTAGAAAATGAAAGTGCAGTGCTTTTGAAAAATAATAGTGTTTTGCCAATTGGAAAAGAGAAGAAGGTAATCATTATTGGAGAGCTTGCCAGGCAGATGCGATTTCAGGGAGGTGGGAGCAGTCATATCCAGCCGACGAAGATGACAAATGCGATTGAAGCAATACGTGAAAAAGGATATCAGGTAACTTATATACAGGGATATCAGAATGAAAAGGAAGAATTAGGAGAAAAGCAACTACAGGATACGATAGAAAAACTGAAACAGGAATATAGAAAAAAGGATTGTGTGATTCTATATTTTATCGGTCTTACAGAATCTTACGAAGGAGAAGGATACGACAGGAAAAATCTTAAAATCCCTCAAAATCAGGAAGAGCTGTTGGCTGAAATTGCAGAAACTGTCGGAAAAGATCATATTGCAGCAATTAGTTTAGGTGGTGCGCCTATGGATTTTAGTTTTGAAAAGAATGTAGGAGCAATTCTTCACATGTACCTCGGAGGACAGGCTGTAGGGGAATCTGTTGCTGACTTAATCAGTGGAGAGGTGAATCCATCCGGTAAATTGGCAGAGACAATTCCGTTTTCAGAAAAAGATACTCCGGCATGGAGATATTTTGCACCTCCGAATGATGATGTAGAATACAGGGAAAGCATTTTTGTAGGTTATCGTTACTATGAGACATTCCATGTTCCGGTAAAATATCCGTTTGGTTATGGACTTTCCTATACTTCTTTTTCCTATTCGGAATTGAATGTACCGGAAGTATATAGTGGTGGAAAGATACAAATTCGTTTTAAAATTAAAAATATCGGAAAAGTGAGTGGAGCAGAAATAGCACAGTTATATATCTGCCCGATTGAATCAGATGTTATCAGAAGCCATATAGAACTAAAGGGATTTCAAAAAATATATCTGCATCCGGGAGAAGAAAAAGAAGTCATACTAGAGCTGGATGAAAGAAGTTTTTCCGTCTATGATGTAGAGAAAAAAGCCTTTTCCATGTTAAGCGGCAAATATCAGATCTGTATCGGAGCATCGGTACATGATTTGCAATTAAAGGCGAATATGGAAGTAGTAGGAAATAGTTATTTTAGAAATGAAAGAGAACTGTTTCCGGATTATTTTAGAGAGCAGCCACATGGAATGGAAATCAGTGCAGAACAATTTTATCAGCTATTAGGCGGTGAACCGAAACATGACAAAGAAAAAAAGCGTGGAGAGTATACGGTTTACGATTCCTATCAGGATGTGGTAAATGTCTCAATGTTTGGAAAATTTGTTCGTGGAGTCGTACATATCGGACTTAAGATTATACTTCGGGGAAAATCAGAGCGGGACCCGGCCTTTAAAATGGTAAAAATGGGAGTCGAAGAAGGAAATCTGGAAGGACTGATTGCAACCAGTGGTGGAATTGCAACTCCGAAGTTAATCGATATGTTAGTTTACAATGCAAATAAAAAATATTTGCAGGCTTTTAAAAGACTGCTGAAGAAATAGAGAGAGAGGGGAGTCGTATATGGAAAACAATAAATTGGATAAACGCACAAAATGGAGCTATTGTATAGGAGCAACTGGAAGAGATATGGCGTATGCACTCGTCTCTATGTTTCTTCTTACATATATTCAATATACGATGAAACTGACAGTTGCCCAATATGCAGTAATATCAGCAATTATGGTAGTGTGTCTGCTGTGGGATGCCATTAATGATCCAATGATGGGAATTATTATTGAAAATTCGCATTTGAAAGCCGGAAAATTTAAACCTTGGATTTTTATAGGAGTAATTTTAAACAGCCTGATAATTATCTGCTTGTTTACAGTAAGGCCGGAAGGATGGGGATTTGTTGCATTTTTTGGAGTGGGATATCTTTTATGGGGAATGACTTACACAATGAATGATATTGCCTATTGGGGAATGCTACCGAGTCTTACATCAGATCCGGGAGAACGGAACTGGCTGGTAACTGTACAGGGAATTTTTATCTGTATCGGACAGTTTTCTGTTGCAGGTCTGCTCCCTGATATGGTAGCTGGAAATGCGATTATGGCGTATCGGATGGCTGCGATTGTGATTGCTTTTTGTTTTATTGGTTTCCAGCTACTTACAGTGTTTGGAGTAAAAGAGAGAAAACGACCGGAAAAGAAGAGAACACTGTCATTAAAAGATATGTTTCATATATTCCTGAGAAATGATCAGTTGATAGTGATTGGAATTGCATGTTTATTATTCCAAATCGGAAATGGTCTTCTGATTATGATTGGAATGAATTTCTTTTATTTTGAATTTGGATATTCTGTAGGTGGCAGTCTTGTATTTTGGTTTACAATTATGTATGGATTAGGAACGCTGATATCAGAGGCATCTTTTGCGTGGCTTTCCTCAAAATTCACACGAAATCAGATTGTAACTGCAGCTACCATCATTACAGTCATTGGGTATATGCTTTTTATGAGTGTAGGCTACATTTTACCCAAAAGTGTTGTTTTACTGAATATCATCGGTTTTCTAATCTTCTTTTCGCAGGGAGCATTCAATATGACGATGATTGTCATGTTAAATAATACCATAGAGTATGATGAAGTCCGGTTTCATGAACGACATGACAGTATTATCTCAGCAGTAAGATCTTTTGCAACAAAGCTGGCCAGTGCGGTTGATCAGGCGGTTGTTGCGTTAATACTGATTATAAGCAATATCTATGCAATCAGTCAGAAAAATATTATTGACGAACGTAAGTATGAAGAACTGGTAGTGGAAATAAAAAGCACAAATAAAAAATGATTCAATAATAAAGCGGAGCAATAGAATGAAAAAAAGAATTATCGTCGGTATATCCATTGCAATATTATTATGTAGTGTTGTTTTTTGTGTGGCAGTTCAAAGAAAAAGTTCATTTGTTGAAGGAGTCGTTATCGAAAAAAACGAGCAGTTTTTAATACTAGAAACAGATATATATCAATATCCACAGGCGAAAGATTTGATATTGAACAGGGACATTCCACCGGATATCAAGCCAGAATTTAAAGTCTATCATCATCATTTTTTATATAACCAGAGAGTAACTGAGTATAATGCTCTTTTTTATAATTAAGTCTTTTGTCACTTAATGAATGTGTTGCTATAAGATCCGTGCTATAATAAATCTGCAGAGATTCATTGGAAACCTTTAATCTTACTGGTTTTCCTATGTAATCAGCAGGGACGGAATACTTGTTTTTCATGTAAGTGACCATAGAATCCTTTCTAACCGTGGTTTGGCGATCGTGGGTAAGATAAGATTCAAGGACTTTTTCACTAGGTAATGATTGCAGGTATTCCTTTTCTTTCTGGAAAAAAAGTATTGGTGGAACACCAGTTTCATCGTATATACGCTCGCATACCTTTTTATTTATCTTACTAAGAATAGCAATCAGCTCTTCTTCGGTTTCAAATTCGCCTTCATATGGAATTAACCAGGCAAGGAACTTATTTAGAGCCTCTACCTTACCTTTAGTAAATGCATGACGCGGTTTGCAAAGCTTAATTTTAAAGCCCATATCCTTGGCAAAAGCCCGCATCTCATTACTGATGTTAGCTCTATTGCCATCACGATCGACAACAGACGACATGTTGTCAAAAAGAATTTCTCTGGGTACACCACCGGTAGCCTTAAATGATGCTATCAGGCAGTCAAATACATCCTGTCTTGTTTTATATAGTTTGTAAGTAAAGACGGGGTATCTAGAATAACCCAGTTTATAATCAAACACCTGAAAGGTGAATGGTTCTCCATAACGATTGTGAAGTGTTACATCTTCCTTCCAATCAACCTGTGCTTGTACACCCATATCCGTTTCATAACGGGGATGACCTTTTTCAGTCTTCTTAGGTTTCAAGCCTTTGGATTTAACATATTTATTAAAGTTTGAGTATGTTCCAATACTGGAATCAACCTCATCCTTGATATATTCATAGACCGCTCTGACATTAGCTCCTCTAAGTGAAAGCTTTGTCTTAATAAGGTCATAATGCTCATCGAGTCTGCTGGACTTATTATGATGCTTAGGCTTGCCTTCGTATCCGTCATAATACCTTTTGACAGTCCTACGATCCAGGTCATACAGACGAGCCAGTTCTGAAAAGTTTGGTTTTATATTGCTCAACTTTAGTATCTGAAGCTGAGTGATTAATCCTTTATCCATGGTGAAAATCCGCCCATGGAAATGGTATCAATCACGGGTGGGATTGTACATTTTTATTTTCCACTTTTTGTACATTTAAATAGTATCATTTACATATGACCTAAAATACAACGATACCGGTGTTAGGATTACGGTGACGCATATTCAGGATTAGCTTGTTTTCCTCAGAAGCATGTTAATTGGGATGGCTGTGAGATGTCGATCCCATTTGTTATCTTTTTTTATCCCTTTTTGTAATGCATCGTTATAACACCTACATTCGCACATTAATTAATGTATATTTCATCTTGACGCCTGAGAATTAGATGTGTTATTATAGTGTTAGCTGTAAGTTAACAACTAATACTATGAAGGGAGGAATATCAATGGCTGTATCAGCTGTCGATAAGAAAAAACTCGGCAAATGGATTAAGCAATCAAGAGAAAAGAAGCAACCGCATCTCTCTCAACGGCAGTTGGCGTTGGCTGTCGATATTACCAATGCCTCTCTCAGCTCAATTGAGAGTGGTATGATTTTTCCCTCTGAGGAATTATTGCTAAAGTTATTAGAGCAACTTCAGCCACCTCCTGAACTGCGTGAAAAGATGTTGGCCCTTTTCGCAAAAGCAAAAGGAACGTCGCCACCAGATATAAACGCAGAACTCAGTAAAAGCCCCAAACTTTGGGGATTGATAAGACAACTAATTGCCGCAGACCCATCGGAAGAGCAAGTTACAAAAATCGAGCAACTAATTAGTGCGGGTATTTTCACATCAGGAGGAAACAATAATGACACTGAATAAACTTTTTAAAAATACTACATACGATGATACTCTTTTTTCTGCCGAGGCCAAGTCTGCGATAGAGTCTCGCAGTTTTATGAAAACTGTCCGTGGGGCCGAGGTTCCCTACATTACTTGTGCAATCCGCAACAAGGATATCAAGCTTACCCCCGAAGAAGCTGTTCGTCAGCTCTATATTTACAAGTTGATGAACGACTACGGATATATGGCGAACCGAATTCAGTTGGAAACTCCGATTCACTTCGGACGTGAGGTGAAGAGAGCGGATATTGCTATTATGGACAAAGACCGTCCTATGGTGCCGTATATCATTGTGGAACTGAAAAAACCGAAACTGACCGATGGTAAGGAACAGCTGAAATCCTATTGCAATGCTACTGGTGCACCTATTGGTGTCTGGACAAACGGCGAGCAAATTTCCTGCTACAACCGAAAAGACCCCAATTTCTTTGAAGAAATCAGCGATATTCCAAAGGCTACGCAGAAGCTTTCTGATATCATCAACGAGAAATTCACCTACGAAGATCTGAAACGAAAAGACAAAATCAGCACTCAGAAAAAATCTCTCCGTTCTCTGATTAAGGAAATGGAGGATGAAGTCCTTGCCAGTGCCGGTGTGGATTCATTTGAGGAAATCTTCAAGCTGATCTTCACCAAATTGTATGATGAGCTGATTTGTGCAAATGACCCAACTGCATATCTTCAGTTCCGTAATACAGGCGACACTGACTATGAACTGAAAGAAAAGATTCAGGGGTTGTTTGACGATGCAAAAAAGAAATGGGAAGGCATCTTTACAGATGAGAGCAAAATTCTGCTCTCCCCTTCCCACCTTGCGGTTTGCGTAGCTTCTCTGCAAGATATCAAACTCTTCAATAACAATCTCGATGTTGTGGATGATGCTTTTGAATACCTGATGAGCAAGACTCAGAAGGGTGAAAAAGGCCAGTATTTTACTCCTCGATATGTTATTGATATGTGTGTCAAGATGATGAATCCCACTACCAAGGACAAAATCATCGACACCGCCTGCGGCAGCTCAGGCTTCACAGTCCATAGTATTTTCAAGGTTTGGAAAGATATCCGCAGAGAAAAAGGCCTTCCAGAAGGTGATGGTTTCACTGCTGCGGAGCGCATTCCTGAAGAGACTAATTTTGTCAGAGACAATGTTTTTGCCATTGACTTTGATGAAAAGACTGTCCGTGTCGCTCGTACACTAAATCTGATTGCCGGCGACGGTCAGACTAACGTGCTTCACCTGAATACACTAGACTACTCCCGTTGGGGTGAAACGACTAAGCAGGAAGACTGGATCGATACTTATAACGAAGGCTTTAAGAAACTGAAAAAGCTTCAGCCTGCTGGTGTGAAGGATTACAGCCAGTTCCGGTTTGACCTCGTGATGGCAAATCCTCCGTTTGCTGGCGATATCAAGGAAAACACAATCATTTCTCATTATGAGCTTGGCAAAAACAGCGCTGGCAAATGGCAGAACAAGGTTGGTCGTGATGTACTGTTTATTGAGCGTAACCTGAACTTCCTTAAACCCGGCGGTCGTATGGCTATCGTCTTGCCGCAGGGTCGTTTTAACAACTCCAGCGATAAGTACATCCGTGAATTCATTGCTGAGCGCTGCCGCATCCTTGCTGTTGTAGGCTTGCATGGCAATGTGTTCAAACCTCACACAGGAACTAAGACCTCGGTTCTGTTTGTTCAGAAGTGGGATGATGAATTGTGTCCAAAGAAGGAAGATTACCCGATCTTCTTTGCTACAATGCAGAAACCGAGCAAGGACAACTCCGGCGATAAGATATATGTAAAAGACCCTGCTACCGGCGAGAATATTTTGGATTCTCACGGTCATTTAATTGTTGACCATGACTTGTATAGTCACGATGGATTGACCCCGGACGGCATTGCAGAAGCATTTATCGAGTTTGCCAAGAAGGAAGGTTTAAGTTTTTTTCGATAAGCCCATCCGTTGAACCTTTCAATGAAGCCAAGTACAAGGCTTTGATGGATGGGCATGAAATTGTAGAAGTAAATCTTTCTGCAGTGGAACGTACAAAACGCATAGATGCGGAATTTTACAAGAAAGAGAATATCGCTGTAGATTCTATACTTTCTTCATGGAACAAGAAATCAATTGCAGATTGTTTTAGTGTGTCTGATGGCAATCATATGAGCATTACAGACAGTTTCTGTGAAATTGGAATTCCTTATTATAGAGGACAAGATATTTACAACTTGTTTATTGAAAATGCATCTCCGTTGATGATTGATCGCACTACATTTGATAAACCTCAAATGCGGCGTTCTCATCTAAAAAAGGGGGACATTATAATGTCCATAGTGGGCGCAATTGTTGGAAACAGCGCAATGGTAACCTCATCAAAGCCCGCCACTTGTAGTTGTAAATTGGCTATTATGCGCTCAAAAAACAATGGTATTTCCCCAGAACTCTTACTTGTTTATATAAAAACAAAATACGGGCAGGTGCAAATTCAAAAATTTAAGCGAGGTGCAGCACAAACGGGGTTGCTTCTCGAAGATTTTGATCAATTGTTTATCCCTGTATTTGGAGAAAAATTCCAAAAGAGCATATCTCAGCTTGTGCATCAAGTTTACGAGTGTACACAGCAGGCTGTTTTAGCCTATGAGAATGCACAATCACATCTGAATAATACGATTGGTCTTGATTCAGTGTTGCCTGACAACACAATATCAGAGAAGACATTTAGTAGTAGCTTTAAGAAAACAGGAAGACTGGATGCTGAATATTATCAACCGAAATTTGACATTCTTTTCGATAAGCTTAGTAAGCTTTCCAACAAACGGCTTGGTGGAGATGATGGGATTGCTAACATCAAGAAGTCCATTGAACCAGGTAGTGATTCATACAAAGATGAGGGCATTCCTTTTGTTCGAGTAAGCGATGTTTCTAAGTATGAAATCACATCGCCGGAAATCTACCTTTCACATGATGTCGTTGAAAATGTAGCGGCTCTGTTTCCTAAAAAAGATACGATTCTCTTTTCAAAGGACGGCAGTGTAGGAATTGCATATAAGTTGGAGCGTAACGAGGACATTATTACATCTGGCGCTTTGTTGCACCTAACAGTTAAAAATACAAGTGAAGTTCTTCCGGATTATTTGACGCTTGTATTAAATTCGCTTGTTGTTCAAATGCAAGCTGAGAGAGACTCTAACGGAGCTATCATTCAGCATTGGAAACCATCCGAAATTGAAAATGTTATTATCCCTATACTGGATATGGCCAAGCAGAAAGAGCTCGCAGAAATGATTCAGAAATCATTTGCTCTTCGTCGCCAGTCTAAGCAACTGCTTGAATATGCTAAGCAAGCCGTGCAAATGGCAATCGAGCAAGGGGAAGATACTGCTTTGGCATGGCTGAAAGACAAGGTGGAACGGTGATATGCAGGTAGAAAGAAAATATGAGCAATGGAAAGCAATCACCGAGTCTGATTTTGTTACACTTTTCATCAAAACATGGTTTACGTTTATTGCCGTATTGAGAGAATTGAATCCTGATGTCGACGTTTTTACTGAAGATGGCATGCCCCGGGGAGACAAACCCTTCTTGAACGCTTACAAAGAAGGCATAATGCCCATCGTGCAAAAGAATGTCAATACGGATGATTTTGCCCAAGAACTCTTTGCGATGTACCCCATCAGTATGCGAAAAGTAATGGATGTTTTTCCTCAGTATTTCTTTCAGACTTTTTTCCAAATCAATCGTGAGTTCTCTTATGAGGAAAAGGCGATTGATTTGGATAAGGATGGAAACTTGAAGGAAAGGTATCAAGCAAATTTACATATTGTTGATAAGCACATTCTAAAATTCTACTTGGGCATATCCGGTCAGTTCCGCACAACAAAGTATAACGAGAGCATCAAAAAAGAAATTGATCTGCGGCCAATCATTCGTGCAGTTGTGGAGAAGCATCGTTATCAAAATCTCATTATCAATGAGACTCAATTTATGCATGACTTTTATGATGCCGTGATGAGAGAGATTTCGGAAAAGCTTCGGAATTATATTGAGGTAACACTTCCGAAGAAAGGGTTTAATCAAACGGTAACCGGAAAAATCAAAGATGCCTGTTTGCGATTGGATACTGCGCTTCGACTTAGATTTGAGTACAACTACAGATATCCCCACGAAGCAGATCCGCTGGCAGCATCAAACTCTTATGCTATCATTTATCAAGTTCCATTCAATGGCTTTGGCCGTTTAGATCGGGAGAACCTCTACGCAACACGCAGAGGTGAATATGCACCGCTAATGGCAACAAAGGCCGTGGAGTGGTTTGCTGACTATGTATATGCATTGAGAAATGCTTTGTTCCATGAAATAATCAGCCCATTGGATGAAGAGTGGCAAGCTATTTTCAAATCTGCCTACTTGCTACTAAAACAGGTTTCTGATATTTGCATTTCTTGCATTTCTCAGATAGAGGAATTCCCTCGGACACAAGAAAATGCTGTTTTTGAGTATGCAGAAAAACATAAAGCAGAGTTCTTCGATCCTTTGGCAGATTATGTAGAACTTCTGGATTTCCCTAAAATGAAGCTGTCTGATTGGAAAATCGAAAAAGGAAAGATTACTCTTAAAGGATGGTTTGTTGCAACACTCAAGCTTCAGCAGGGAGATGCAGAAGCAGCAGAAAACGGGACTGGCTCTATCACCACCGAAGACAAAGGATTTGATTTCTCCGTTACACTTGGCGATGACTTCAAAATCGCAAAAGACAGAAAGACGCAAAAAGAAGTTATTAAAATCAAACTTCAAGGTACTTAATACTATAAAGCATAAACTTAGAAACCAAATATATGAAATAAGAGCATCCAACTTTGATATGATACCTCTGAAGTAGACAAGGTAAATAACCAAAATCTACTTTGGAGGTATTTTTATGGGGAGAAAACCCAAGTGTACGGTTGAAGAAAAAATTTCTGCTGTCGAGGATTATCTGAATGGAATACGTTCTGTCTCTGAAATTATGGTAGATTTGTCTATAAAAAGTACACGAACTATAAGAGACTGGATACTGGCATATCAAAATGGGGGAATAAAAGCCCTCTGCTCTGTTACAGCTAACCATTCCTATTCCAGTGAATTTAAAATTGAAATGGTTCGGAAGTATATCAACGGGGAAGGATCGGTTACCGATTTATGCGCCAGGTATGGAATTTCTGTACATGCAACACTACAAAAATGGATTTCGTTATATAATGCCAATAGAGAACTTAGGGATTATGATCCCAAGAGGGAGGTCTATATGGCAGAAGCACGAAGAAAGACAACGTTAGCTGAACGTAAGGAAATCGTTGAATACTGTATTACCCATAACCGTGATTACAAAGGAACAGCTTCTCTATATGATGTTTCTTATAGCCAGGTGTACTCATGGGTCAGAAAATATGATGCTGTTGGGGAAGAGGGACTGTCCGATAAACGCGGGCACCACAAAACGGATGATGAAGTCGATGAACTGGAACGGCTGCGCCGGGAGAACCTGCGACTAAAGCGCCAGCTTGAAGAAAAAGATATGGTGGTGGAACTGTTAAAAAAAGTGAAGGAATTCGAAGGGATGTGAGACTTGGAAAACTACGGTTTGAATCAAAATATCAGGCAATAAAATATTTTTACGAAAAAAAGCAATGGAGTGTCAACTGGATGTGCAAACAATTGGACATATCACACGCTGCTTACTATAAATGGCTGCACCGGACAATTCCAGAGCAGGAATCCGAGAACACAAAACTGGCAGAACTGATAAAGGAGTATGACGAGCGGTTCGGACATATCTTGGGATACAGGCGGATGACAAGCTGGATCAACCATTTCAATCACACCAGCTACAGCAAGAACAGGGTTCACAGAATCATGAGGAAGCTGGGAATTCATTCTATTATCCGTAAAAAGAAGAAGAAATACCAGTCGTCCAGACCGGAGACAACAGCGGAAAATAAGCTGAAGAGGGAATTCAATGCAACGAAACCTAATGAGAAATGGGCTACGGATGTTAAGGAATTCAAGGTTCCTGAGACTGGCAGGAAACTATATCTCAGTGTCATCATTGATCTATATGATCGATTTCCAGTTGCGTATGTCATAAGCGGAAGAAATGACAATAAGCTCGTGTTTGACACATACGATAAGGCTCTCAAAGATAATCCGGATGCCAGGCCGATTTTTCATTCTGACAGAGGTTTTCAGTACACGAGCAGAATATTTCAGAAAAGGCTTCGAGAACAAGGCATGGAACAGTCTATGTCCCGTGTTGGACACTGCATTGATAATGGTCCTACTGAAGGATTGTGGGGGATTATCAAATCAGAGATGTATTGTATGTATAAGATAACCGACGAGATATCTTTACGTTCGGCAATCGACAAATATATAAAGTTTTATGCCGAAGAAAGACTGCAGGAAAGATTCCATTGCAAAACGCCACTGGAAGTACGAAGCGAAGCATTATCAGCGGAAATCCCGATACAATATCCGATTGCTGAGAACAAAAGAATAGAAGCATACAAAGCAAAATGGTGTGCATAAACGTCTCATAACATAAATATCCGTCACACTGAGTCAAATGTGGCGGATATCTATAAACTTATTTTAGATTTTTTACTTATCTACTTGACAGGAGCTGATCAATATAGCTTGGGTGCCTTTTTGACTGGTAAAAATATGCCTTGGCCGATATAATGTAAATTGAAAACAAAAAATATTTTGTTAAGGAGAGATTTGATGGGAACATGGGGAGTAGGCATTTATCAAAATGACATAAGTGCAGATGTGAAAGAAGATTATATTGCAAAACTTAAGTCGGGGAAAAGTGATGAAGTTGCTCTGAAGGAAATATTATCAGAATATAAGGAGGACATGGAGGATATCGACTGCAAATATGATTTTTATTTTGGTCTGGCAGATACGTTGTGGAAAAAGGGAAGATTGACAGAGAAAATTAAAACAATAGCACTTCAGTTGATAGAAGAAGATAGAGTATCGCAACGTTGGCAAACAGAAAGAATTAGGTATGAGAGAAGTAAGGTATTGGACAAGTTGAAAGTGCAGTTAGAAGAGACTATGCCGGAATATAAAAAAATTCCTGTTCATAAACCATATGTCTTGGGATGGGAAGAGGGAGATGTATATTTTTTTCAAATTAAAGAGAAAATAGAGAGTTATGAAAAATATCTTGGTTGGTATGCTTTGTTTTATGTGAGCAAAATATATTTGAGGGATTGGAATGTAAATGGAGTGGCTGATGAAGTAGCAGATGTATACTTTTTCTTAACTAAAGATAAACCCGAAAGTATAAATGCTCTTCGTACATCGAAAAGAGTATGCTTTCATATAGGAAAAACAGGTAATAGATACCAAATGCATATTTATGAGAGCTCGAGGAGAAATCGTCCAAAGGATTTAACTTTGCTTGGGAAGTGTGACGGAATTCATTATCCTTTAAATAATAGTAGTAAGGGAGGCCATTTTTGTTGGAGTAGAGTAGATATAAGGGAGATATTATATGGTTACGAAAATCAGTTGAAATTAGACAACGAGGATTAACATTAAAATTATAAATAATGCACACCTCCATCCGTAGTCTGCCCCCCCTTAACTGACTACGATTTGACTACTACACAAGGCATCCGTTTGCTCCGTTTTGCATTATTTTGCAAAAAGTGTGGTTTTAGAAAATAAAAATACGATGCCCGGAAAAGTCGATAAACCAACGCAAAACTCGGCATTACAGGGCATTTCAGAACAGGAGAATTTTATGATTAAAGTGTTATTCATCTGCCACGGCAGTACACTAATCGAAGCTCAAAACCCTTGATATTCCTTGACTTTTTGAACATCACAGAGAAAATTTACTACTAATTTACTACTTACTGATTGCCCTGTCGTGATATAAAGAAAAAAATAAATAAAACCGCAAAGGCGGCGTTTCTCACTTCCACCCCGGAAGAACAGGAACGCCGCCTTTTTTATGCCCTCATGTTACGCAGTAGGGGCAGAAAAAGCCTTGATTTATGCGGGCTTCCAGAGTGCGAAACCGGGAAAGCAGGGGAATGATACCTTTTCCCCTCAAATCCGCGTTCTACTGCGTAACAAATCCACAGCAAAGGAGCTGATAAGCTATGGCAGTTTTCAGAGTGGAACGCAACACGGGATATACCGTAATGAGCAACCACCACTTACGCAACAAGGAGCTGACCTTGAAAGCAAAGGGCTTGTTGTCGCAAATGCTCTCACTTCCCGAAGATTGGGACTATACCCTTGCGGGGCTGTCCCATATCAACCGGGAGAAAATCGACGCTATCCGGGAAGCGGTGCGGGAACTGGAACGAGCCGGGTATATCGTCCGTTCAAGGGAACGTGACGCAAAAGGACGCCTGCGGGGTGCCGATTATGTGATTTATGAGCAGCCACAGCTACCGCCTAAACCGGATTTACCTACGTTGGAAAATCCAACATTGGAAAATCCAACGCAGGAAAACCCTACGTTGGAAAAACCTACGCAGGAAAATCCAATGCAATTAAATAAAGAGATACAAAGAACTAATCTATCAAAAAAAGAAAAATCAAATACTGATACACAAAGTACCCATTCCATTCCTATCCTTTCCCCTGACCCCTCTCCCTTAGAGGGACAAGCGGCTGCGCCGCCGGAACGGAAACGAAAGGAACCGGACGACGCATACCGGGTATATGAGGAAATCATAAAAGACAACATCTGCTATGACATTCTCAAACAAAATATGCCCTACGACCATGACCGGATAGACGAAATCGTTGACCTTATCCTTGAAACCGTCTGCACAAGGCGCAGGACAATCCGTATCGCCGGGGACGACTACCCGGCAGACCTTGTAAAGTCAAAGTTTATGAAACTGGATAGCGAACATATCCGGTTTGTCCTTGACTGTATGCGGGAGAACACCACGAAGATACGCAACATCAAACAATACCTACGGGCGGCACTGTTCAACGCGCCGTCCACTATCGGCAACTATTACACTTCCCTTGTCGCCCACGACATGGCAAGCGGCGCACTGGCTCCGCGAAAGCCACGGTTTGGCGACCCGGACTATTATTCATGCAACGAGGGCGAAAGCCTGTAAAACAAACATAAGGAGGAGTTTTCTATGGCACAGAGAACCGGAGCATTGATATTTGACGAGCTGACCGACCGTTACGACATTCGTTTTGACCTTTCCGAGTATTACGGGGGCTTACACTGCGGCGACTGTCTGGAAGTATTCGTAAGGGGCAAGTGGAAGCCGACCCGCATGGAGTACGGGCAGAACTGGTATCTGGTAGGGGTACGCGCCGAGGACTTGAACGGGCTTAGGGTACGGATTTAATAAAATGGCAGGCACAGGGCAACCGGGAAACGGCTGCCCTTTCTTTCTGCCCGGAAACAGACTTTTGCGAAAGGAGGACGAGAATTGCAGGAGGAAGTCAACGAAAAAGTGATTGCCCTGTCCATAAAGACCGGGAAGCTGTCTGCGGAAGTGCTGCAAAAATCCATGAAATTCTTTCTCTCACAGGTAAAGAAACAGGCAAACAAGCGGCAAATGCCCCACGGCAAGCAGACCCTAAAGCAGCTTATGAAACAGAACGCAGGCGTTTCCAATATCGAAATCACGAAGGACAATATCAAAGCCTTTGAGAGTACCGCGAAGAAATACGGGATTGACTTTGCGCTGAAAAAGGACGCGGCGGAAAGCCCGCCCCGGTACCTTGTTTTCTTTAAGGCGCGGGACGCTGACGCGCTGACCGCAGCCTTTAAGGAGTTTTCCGCAAAGAAGCTCTCACGGGAGCAGAAGCCCTCTATCCGAAAAGCGTTAGCCGCGTTCCGGGATAAGGCGAAGCAGCTTAACGCCAACCGGGAGAAAGTCAAGAAAAAGGAAAGGGGGATTGACCGTTGAACAGAATAGATTTGAAAAAGCTGATTGTCCCGAATATCTCCTATCTGCTCTTTGTCTGGCTCTTTGACAAGGCGGCGCAGGCGTTCCGTCTGTCGCCGGGGGCTGACCTGTCGGAAAAGCTGCTTTCCTTTGGGACGGGATTTTCCGCAGCTTTTGAAAACGCCGCGCCGAGCCTACACCCTATGGACTTGCTTATCGGCATAGCGGGGGCGGTGCTTATCCGGCTGATTGTCTACTTTAAGGGTAAGAACGCGAAAAAGTACCGGAAAGGCATGGAATACGGCTCTGCCCGTTGGGGCAACGCCGAGGATATAAAGCCGTATGTAGACCCGGTGTTTGAAAACAACGTCATTCTGACCCAGACCGAACGGCTGATGATGAGCAGCCGCCCGAAGCAGCCAAAGTACGCAAGGAATAAAAATATCCTTGTAATCGGCGGTTCCGGCTCCGGCAAGACGAGGTTTTTTGTGAAACCGAACCTCATGCAAATGCACAGCTCCTATGTTGTCACAGACCCGAAAGGGACTGTCCTTGTGGAGTGTGGGAAGCTCCTGCAACGCGGGGGCTACAAGATAAAAGTGCTGAATACCATAAACTTCAAGAAAAGTATGCACTATAACCCGTTTGCCTATATACGCAGTGAGAAGGACATTCTGAAACTGGTAAATACCATAATCGCCAACACCAAAGGCGACGGGGAAAAATCCGGGGAGGATTTCTGGGTAAAGTCCGAACGGCTCTTTTACTGCGCCCTTATCGGCTATATCTGGTATGAAGCCCCGGAGGACGAGAAAAACTTCACGACGCTGCTTGAAATGATAAATGCGTCGGAAGCCCGCGAGGACGACCCGGAGTTTCAGTCCCCGGTTGACCTCATGTTTGAACGTCTGGAAGAAAAAGACCCGGAACACTTTGCCGTAAGGCAGTATAAGAAATTCCTGTTAAGCGCGGGCAAGACACGTTCCTCAATCCTTATTTCCTGCGGGGCGCGGCTTGCCCCCTTTGACATACGGGAGCTGCGGGAACTTCTGGAAACCGACGAAATGGAGCTTGACACACTGGGCGACCGGAAAACGGCACTGTTCGTTATCATCAGCGACACCGACGACACCTTTAACTTTGTCGTGTCTATCCTTTACACGCAGCTTTTCAACCTGTTGTGCGACAAAGCCGACGACGTGTACGGCGGGCGGCTGCCCGTCCATGTGCGCTGCCTGCTTGACGAGTTTGCCAATATTGGGCAGATACCGAAGTTTGAAAAGCTGATTGCCACGATACGGAGCCGGGAAATCTCCGCTTCTATCATCTTGCAGTCCCAGTCACAGCTAAAGGCAATCTACAAGGATAACGCCGATACCATTGTTGGTAACTGCGACACCACCCTTTTCCTTGGGGGCAAGGAGAAAACGACCCTCAAAGAAATATCGGAAATCTTGGGGAAAGAAACCATTGACAGCTTCAACACTTCCGAAACCAGAGGGCGGGAGCTGTCCCACGGGCTGAACTACCAGAAGTTAGGCAAGCAGCTTATGACGGAGGACGAAATCGCCGTCATGGACGGCGGAAAATGTATCTTGCAGCTACGGGGTGTGCGCCCGTTCTTTTCCGACAAATACGACATAACGAAGCACCCGAAATACAGGTACCTTTCCGACTACGATAAAAAGAACGCTTTTGATGTGGAGCGGTACATGAAACGCCGCCCCGCAATCGTGAAGCCGGAGGAACCCTTTGACTGTTACGAAATCAGCGAAACAGATTTGCAGGAGGGCACAGGGAATGAAGAAACGTATCAGGAAGAAAACAGACAGTAAACAGCTTGAAGTGTTCTTTTCGCGGATAGCGGAAAAAGCAGACACCGCCATGTGGGAGTACCAACAGGAACGTGGAGGGGAACATCTTCTTTACGTTACCGAGTATATCCGGCACAGGAGCTATCTTTTGGAATAATACAGGACTGAAAGGAGGAATTACAGCAACCGACTACATAAACATTGGCTACATGATACGCGCACCCACTGGAAAATCCATGTTCCCCACGCTTACAACTGAATACCGCTGCGCCGCAGAATTTCAAGCGGCGCGGGGACTTATGACCGCGGCAGTTACCAAAACTGACCGCCGTTTTTTATGCCCTTTTTCGGGCAGCCGCAAAAAGCGGCAGGAAAGGAGAATTTCATGGAATTTTTCAACAGCGCAGTAGATGTATTGCAGACCCTTGTTATCGCACTGGGAGCCGGACTTGGTATCTGGGGCGTGATTAACCTTTTGGAGGGTTACGGAAACGACAATCCAGGTGCAAAAAGCCAGGGCATGAAACAGCTTATGGCTAAGTAGATGTA
>OLRV01000411.1_pt1 | contig 42587 bp, 60 predicted proteins | sample 1672421 | NCBI WGS metagenome assembly OLRV01 (sample SAMEA3136684, study PRJEB25190) | human gut metagenome | biome: human gut; feature: human-associated habitat; material: faeces | place: Austria | collected 2013
GCACCTGCCTTTTAAGCAGGGTGTCCGGGGTTCGAATCCCCGACGAGGCACCAAATCAGAAAACCGAGGAAACACAACGTTTCCCCGGTTTTCCTTTTGTTTTCAACGCTTTCCGGCTTTTAACCTTTTGCGTTTATCTTGCGGTAATTGCGTCTCGTCTGTAAAAATCACAAGAAAATTACATACGAATTACAGATGAAATTACAGATGAAATTCGCCCGTCAGGCGTTCTCCATGACGTGCACGGCCTGCCGCAGCGCCTCTTTCACCGTGGGGTCGTCCGTGTCCTGCATCATGCGCTCGATGGCCTCCTTGCCGCGGCTTTCGCGGGAGTATCCATCGTCGCGGGAATACCGCCCCATAGAATCCCTCTTGCGCCGGTACGAGCTGCCGCGCCCATACGTACCCCGGATACTTGCATCCCAGTCGCCGCCGCGGGAATACCCATCCTCGCGGGAATACCCATCGTCGCGGCTGTACCCGCCGCTCTCAAACATGGCGATCTTATCAATGTTCTTGATAGAGGACGTCAGTTTGTGGATCACGTCCAGCTCCCCGGTGCCCATCTCCTGCTTGCCGGCATACTCGGAAAGCTCGTCACACAGCATCTCACGGATGCCAAAAAGTTCCTTCATGTTCATGTCGTCCCTCCTCTCACGCAATTCTCTCAACGGTCAGATTGCTGTTGGCAAAGCTGACCGCCTGCGTACTGGTGTTCTTCATGGCGACCGTCAGGCAGCAGCCCTTCGGCACGCACACCTGCGCGGAAACGTAGATATTGAAATAGTTTTCCACGGCAGCAGGCGTCACCGTCGCTGTGGCGCTGGTCAGCGCCTCGCCGTTGACGGCCAGCGCAGCGGTGATGGCTCCCACGGCGCCGCCGGTGGGAATGGCGATGTTGCCTCCGTAAGTGACTTTGTACAGCGCTCTGCACTGGTTCGTCAGCCCGCGCAGCGTCACCACCCCGGCGCCCTCACGGTGCACGATGCACGGCTTGCTGTTGATCGCGGTTTCCGTCAGAGGCACATTCTGCCCTGCGGCCACAGTCACGATATTGGCGTTGGTAAATTCGGCCAAAATAATCACTCCTTTCAAAATACAGCGGCGGGACTATTGCCCCGCCGCGTTAGTGTCAGTATCAGCACGGGGCTGAACAGTTCGAAAATTCCGAACAGCTGGTGCTATGCAGTTGTCAGCAGCCGCAGCAGCCGGTATAACTGCCGCTTGCCCACGGGTTGCAGGAAGCATACGCCGGAATGGGTGTGGGGCGCAGCTGGGAGATCAGGTAGTTGTTCTGCGCAGCCTGAGATGCCTGCAAGCGCAGCTCCTGATTGGCGCTCTGAAGATCCTGCAGCTTGCTCTGCGTCAGGAAGTCCAAAATCGCGCGGGAATTGGCGTTCGCGTTTTCTACGATGTCCCGAGCCGCAGTCTGCACAGTGTTGCGAGTGTCGCAGGCCTGTGTCGCCATGTCGTACCGCACCTGGGCGATGGCCGCCCGGTTCTCGCAGCAGCACTCCTGGTTCTGCATCTGCATGGCATTGAGCTGCTGCATCAGCGCCGCCTGCTGGTTTGCACGGGACAGCTCCGCCGTAGCAAAGCCGCCATTGATAGAGTTGTTCAGGGCAAACGTGGAGTCGCAGATGCCGTTATTCACCGCGTCCAGCTTGCGCTCAACGGTGGCGAAGTCAGAGGCCAGCACATAACCGTCCATCACACTGCCGTTATTGTTGCCGTAGCCGTTACGACCCCAGCCAAACATCAGGATGATAAACAGAATGACCCACCATCCGTTTTCTCCGCCAAAGCCGCCGAAGCCGCCGCCCATCATGCCGGTAGGGGCCACAGGCATGGTCATGGTGGGGCCGCCGTCAGTAATTGCCATTGTTGTCACTCCTTTCGGATAAAGATGTATTTCATCAAATCGTGGCCACGATATTGATCACAAAAGGTTTTGGAACTGCCGCGCCATCGCCTGTGCCTGGTTCAACTGCTCCTGCGTCAGCGCGCCGCTCTGCAGCATTTTCTCTACCTCTGCTTTCGGGTCGCCCTGAAAGCGCGTTTTGAACTGCTGAAACTTCTGCACCAGCTGCCCAAAATTGCCCAGCGGGTTCACGTTCCCGCCCATCGCCTGATAAAACGGATTACTCATCGTCCTCGTCCTCCTCCGCCTTGCGCTTTTTCTTAGCCTTCATTTCGGCCACAATGGCCGCCAGCTTGTCCAGCTCCGCTCTGGTCACATATTCCGATCCGGGATCCTTTTTTGCTTCAGGCGCATTTGCAAGCCGCTCCACAAGGTCGTAGACCTTCAGCGTCGGCTTGCCACTGGCGTCCGCCTGCTTCAGGTACACCGTGGGTGCCGTGCTGTCCCACAGAGCCACCGCCGCATTGGGCGCCACCATCCAGCTCCGAGCCTCCTGCTCGCCGGACACCCATTGAACGCCGCTCTGCGGTATAGGGTTTTGCATCTGCGGCATCTGCTGGGGCATCATCTGCTGCTGCCTGAGCTGACCGAGGTTGTCCGGCATCGGCGGCATATAGGGGTTTCCGTAATAGGGATAGTTCATTCCTCATCCGTCCTTTCCCAAAAATACAAAGGTGTTTCGGCCCCGGAATCCCACGTGTCATGCCAGTCTCCGTCTATCACGCATACCACGTGGGACGCCAGCGCCAGAAGATATGTACCGCGCTGGTGTTCCCTTGCGAAGTCGCCCACGGAATAGCTGTCCGGGTAATCCTCCGGGATAATATGCCGCCTAAATCCCAGTTTTTTCAGATACGCGCCCCATACATTGTTGGCACTGGGCATATCCGCCAAAGCCAGCCCCTGCATACACAGCTGCACATACGTCTCATGCCATCCCTGCCCCGTGGCCTTGCAGATAGCCCTTACCGGGCAATCCCCCACGTTTTTCCCCGCTGGGTTGGGGTTGTAGCGCACGAACATCACGACCACCTCTCTTTGATGTAAGCATACAGGGATATGCCCGTTTCAAAGTGGCGATAAAGTAGCTGAAAAGTGCGCGTAAAAAAATCAGCCAACTCTATTGCGCTTTTTTATATTCCGCTGTATAATCAGACTACACACCACACGCCGCCGTACCCCCTTTCGGCGGCAAATAAAAAGCCACACCTTTTCAGGTGTGGCTTTTTTCTGCGTTCAGCCCGTCTGCAATTTTTCGGTATGCCCTGCGCCGGCATCGTTTTACCACGTCCACAGACACGTTCATGCGAAATGCCTGCTCCACGCAGCTCCGCCGCCGCACATCGCACTCCGCGATGCACTGGGCTTCCTCTTGGGGTAACTCAAAAGATTGGATCCATGCGATAGCCCTCTTGGGTGCCATGCCCTGCAGCATGGCGCGGATTTCCCTGTGCTCCTGCTTCATCCTGCTTACGCAGGCCTGCGGATCGCCTTTCGGCGGGATGGTGCCATAGGATGGTTGCGCCTATCGCCCGTTACTCCTTTCGTTTATTGGTTCCGCATTTTGCGAAGTTCCTGCTGTACCAGCGCCTTGTTGTAGTGGATGATCTTTTTCCCAACGCCCATTGCGGAGAATAGATATTGCCGCTGATCGCTTGTCAATCCACCAATGGAATAGATTTGCTCCATGACCAACAACCCCTTGCTGTTTGCGATGGTCTCACCGTTCTTGTTTTTCAGGGATTCCACGTCGCTTGTTTTCGCCCTTGCGATGACGTAATCGGTGGCGCTTATGCCCTTCTTTTCTCCGGCAAGCGCCTTTGTCACCCACGATTCCGGCTCGTATTTGCTGACCTTTGATTTTGCGATCTGGTCTGTAAGCGTATAGAGATCCTTTACGCACCGCACCTTTTCCTCATTTGTCAGCTTTTTGTACTCGGAATCCCTTGTCAAGGCTGTAAGACGCTTATACGCACCCTGCCCCTTTTGCTGGGCATACCTCACGTAATCGTCGGCACCGAGAGTGACCGCCTCTCCATTGACAGTAAGGTTCTTGCTGGCTCTGCTGGGGAATACAGATTCGCCGGTGGCATTGTACAACCGCATGAGTTCGTTTTCCATCGGGCTTTCGTCGATATTGGATGTATAGGCGGGATTGAGGAAGTTGTTGAACGCGCGTTCTCCCGGCTTCCCCGTCAGCTCTGTTCTGCCCCATGCGTCGATGTACGGTATCTGGTTGTAATCCCAGCCAGGGATCCTTGCGCTGGCTTTACCCACCGCATACTGCATATCAGGCGTGAGATACTTGTTGTTCTTATTTGTGTACGTTGTGTAGCGCTTGCCCTCTCCGGTGCGCTCCGCCTGTCCCAGCAGAGTAGGGAACGCCTGTGTCAGGTAGCTGGTGGCGGCGCTGGCAATCGCCTTGGGCAGCGCGGCGATACCATCACTCTTTGCATAACCTACAACGTCAAAGATGGCGTTCAGGCTTTGCAGACAACTCATTTCGAGCAGCGGCTCCGACACATTGGAAATGGCTGTAAGCAGCTCGGAAAGCGTCAGCGATTCCTTTCCGCCGTTTGTCTCCTCCCACAGGTTCACACCGATAAACAGCGGCAGGCACTCAGGCGCCAGCCAGTCCAGTGTAATACTTGTGCCGTCCGGCAGCTCCAGCGAGTACGTCTGATGGCCTTGCAAATCTTCAAACTCGCGTTTGTCGTCGTCATCACCGCCGTGCCCGCGCAAAAGCGCCTGCGACGCAAGATACACGCCAAGCCCCAGCAGGCCGGTGCCGGTAAGACCGGCAGAAATGGAATCAATGGCCTCTGCTCCTGTTTTCTTCCCGGTTCTCACGTCCCACAACGCCTGTTTAATGCCGTTCGCAAGTCCGAGGGGGCTGTACTCCACGCCGCGCATAAGAATGTTGGCGGGAGTTTTGCGGAACGGGAGAATGCCCTCAATAATGCCGGTGGCGATTTTCTCCACGCCGCTCTTGCTGCCGCGCCGCCTTCCGATCTCACTGACAAACTGCGAAAAGGCGTTGGTGTCGCGGTATGTGGCCTTTTGCGCTTCTTTAATGGCATACTTTCGTGCTTTTTCTATGCCCTTGCCCTCGGCGATCATCTCGGCGGTAATGCCATTCGCCTTGCAGTATTGCGCCATAGCGTATGCATAGTGCGGCTTGGAAAACCACATATCCTCCGTTTCAAGGGCGGCGCTGTTAAATCTTCTCGCTTTTTCCAGCCCCTCGCTTACCTGCTTGAGTCCCGGAATCTTGCTTTGGAAAATGACGCGCCCTTCCTCTATCGCTTTATTGGCGTTGGCAAACTCACTGTATTTCCCGCCGCCCATTGCCACGTCCTGAATTTTATCAAAGTCCGCAGCAGCAGCACTGAACAGCGCTTTCCCGCCTTTCCCGGAGACAAATGCCTTGCTGCGGCTCAGCTTGCCTCCCGAAACCTTGTTCACGCCAGCTTCAATGCCTGTCGCAATGGCATTTTTTACCGCTACAACAGGGGCAAACCCGGCGTTGCCGACAATGTTTCGGATGTGTGTTCGCGCATTGCCAAGCATAGCCAGATACCGCCACGCGTTCCATTTGTCAATGAACCGGGAGGGCATTTGACGGCCAATGTCGCGGTAGATGTCGGTCAGAACGTTATCCCGCTCCGTCTGGTCTTTCGCCCGCAAAAACCGCTCCGCCAGCTCCCGATCGATCTTGAGCTTAGGAGACTTTTTATCCCCGTACCGCTTGTTGATCTCCTCCTGCAAATTCTTTACGCTGCGCTGTACCTGATACAGCTGTGTCTCCGGGCTGAGCTTTTTCAATATGCGCGTGGCTTGCAGGGCTTGTGCCGCGCTGCGCTGGTGCTCCACCATATTATTCAGTATGGTAAGCGCTGTAGCGGTGTCTCCGCTGTTGGCCGCGTTGTTATACAGCGCCCAGCCCATCGCCGTGTTTTCCTTGGACACATTTCCTCTGCGCACGTTGTCTGTCCACGAGGTAAGTGCTTGCGCCCAGCCCACGTCCCTGATTTTTGTCTCTGCGTCAGAAATGGCCTGCTTGTCAGAATACGTCTCATAGGAATATTCGCCGCGCAAGGCCAGCTCCTCGATGGTGGGGACGATTTCATCAGGCGTGGCGTTTGCTTCAAGTATCGTGCGTACCGTCTGCGACACCTTTTCCTTGTCACTGGTTTTGCGGGGGAGCCGTACCTGCCGTGTGGCATTTTCGCCCTCCGGGATTTCGCCGTATCTGCGAATATAGGTATCGCGCAGATCCTCCAGCTCATCGGGGAGCCGCTGTGTCTCCCGCAGTTGAAATCTGGCACCCTCTACGCTGTTCACGGCATCCAGCCGTGCTTTTTCGTCTCCGCTTGTGTATTCGATCATCCGCACACCGGCGTTTTCCAGCGCTGCCTTTACCTCCGCGCTGGCGTCGTTAGGGATGACCGCTGCCAACACCTCATCAAATCCTACGGCTCTTTGCGGCTTCGCCTCGAAATACCCGGTCGGCATATTGGAAATGTCTTTATACAGCTGGAGCACTTTTTCCGCCGTATCCGGTTTGATTTGCAGCGTGGGGTATGTCCGCAGCTCTTTATTAATTCCCGCCACAGTCTGTTTTGTACGCAGCGTCTCTACAATAGCCGACGCCGCATCGTCCGATGCGATAAACTCATTTCTTGCCGCAGGATCCTTGATTTCGTTGGTCAGCTCCGCAAGGCGTTCAGAATACTTCTGCCGGATAGCACTGTATTCTTCCTCGGTCATTTTCTGCAGCCGCCCGGAGTCGGCCTTGATCTCGTCAATAGAGCCGTAATCCTTTGACGCAACACCCCAAATTGCCTGGCCACCAAAGAATGTGTTGGCACCCTTCTGATCGCCTTGCTTCATCGCTTTAACAATGTTTTCCAGCGTGATTTCATAGTGCGTTGCCGAAAAACTCCTGCGATTGCCGGAGGATGTATAGTAGTCCTTACCGTTGTAAATGCCCTCGTTTTTTACAACACCGTCAAACAGATTATCCAGCCATTGCTCGTACTCCTTCTGATTTACCTTGCCGCGGATAGCTTTGTTGGTGGCGTCCCTGTCCACTTCCTCCGTTACAGTCTCCGTGTTACCAGCCAGATATTTCCGCGTATCCAACATATACCGCATCTTTGCCGCAACGGTTTCTGCATTTACCACATCAGCCGCATCCTTTGCAGGCAGCCCCAGCTTTTCGTAGTATTTTTGCAGCGCGGCGTTCAGCGCTTCGCCGTGTTCTTTGTACCACAGTTTTCTTGCCGCAATAGGCGACTCGCCGCCCTTTGCGCGAAAATCGTTTACAGTGCTCTCCCCCAATTCGCGGATCAGGAACAATGCCATTTCCTGCTGGTTGTCGTCCATGCGTGTGACTTCGCGCTTCATTACATTTTCTACCGCACCCCGCCCGGTATCTTCCAGATAAATGTTCATCACGCGCGGGTCGTCGCGCATAGCCCCGACAACTTTATCTACGCCGCCCTTCCGGTTCAGCTCATCCTCCAGCGTGTTTGCCGCAGAATATAATGGGTCTGCAAAGCTCCTACCTTTCGACCGCTCCATACGGTAAAACAGGTCGTGGATTTTCTTGGCGTATTTCTCATTTACCTCGTACTCGATTCGTGGGGCAGTTGGTGTCCATGCGTCGTAACCGTATACCTTGTTGCTGCGGAACAGCTGCGGGTCGATGGTATCCTTGCTGAACACAAACGAAATGTCGCCGTACTCGCCGTGGCCTTCGTCTGCCTTTACGATGGCAATACTCGGCATGGGAAGTCCGCCCAGCTTTGCGGCATCCAGCAGGTCCTTCTCTGTCAGGTTATGCAGCGCCAGCAGGTTTTTTGTCTCCTCCACAGGCGCTTTCAGCGAGAACTTTGGCTTGACATTTTCGCCATCGGTGGGTATACTATTAACAGAAGCATTCCCCAACAGAGCGCCGGAGTTTCCGGAAGAGCCAGCAATTCGGGGGGTGCTTCTTTCTTGCATTTTCCCGATATTGTAGACAATGCTCCCATCCTTACCCAGCGCAACGGAAATGCGCGTTCGATAATACTTTCCATCGAAATCCATGAAATATGCCGTTCGATAGTTCCAGCCGTCTTTTGCCATGTCCCCATGTCGTCCGGCTTCATCAAGAACAGTCTCCCCACCTCGTACAGATACCTTTATCAATTCGTCAATATGCGATGCGGCGTTTGCCTTTCGTTCAAAAGTTTCATCGCTCATTGTCTGTCCGTAATTATTATATCTGCTGCTGAGTTTTCCGGCTGACGTCCTCGTAAGAATGAGGATGTCCCCATCTTCGGCTATCAAGCGCACATCTTCATTGTTCCGGATTTTTCCGTTGATGTAGTTCTCCAATTGTTCGCTCCATGCCACAGGATCGTTGCCAAATAACACTTGTCTGTCCGCCTGAACATATTTCATGCCATTGGGGAACTGCTTGATCTGATACTTTGCACCGTCGCCCTCACCGGCGGCGGTTTTTGCCTTCTCCGCCTGTTGCTCCGCTGCGTCAAATGCTTTCTGCCACTTCTGCGCCACCGCCTCCAGCTCCGCAAAGTCCTTGCCGTATGCCTCCTGCGCCGCCGCATCTCTGGCCTTGCCGGTAAAGATGGACTTAACCTTTGCGATGAACTCCTTCAGGCTGCCCAGCAGCTTTTGCGCTGCCGTGCGGTTGCTCTGGGAAAACTCACGGAACAGGTCAGGGTTTTCCATCATGTCACCGGCGAAATCCGCCGCGATCTCGTCCATCACCTCGTCCTGCGTCAGCGTCACGCCGGCGCTCTCCGCCTTTTCCCTGTACCACTCCACGACCTCGGCCATTTCGTCAATGCCCTTTTCGCGCATACGGTGCTCCATAGCTGCCTGGCGGAATTTTCTGTACTCGGCAGGGGAGAGGTCTTGCATACGGTGTGTGACCTCGTGCGCAGCCACGTTCAGATAGGGCTTGTTGCTGTCTACGGCAATCTGGATCAGGTTCTTATCCCTGATGTACTGGCCGTTGGCCTGCCCGCCCATAACGCTGTCCACGAACTCGATACGCACACCCAGCTTTTTGCCCATCGCGTTCAGCGTGGCCGCCGTGCGCTTGCTTTTGGCGATTACCGCGCGGGAATAGACGTTATCCGCCAGACCGGCGCCCGCCGTGGTGGTCACGCTCTTGACCTCCGCGTTCTCCCGCGCCACCTGTGCCGCCGCGTCCTCAAGCCCAGCATTGTACGCCGCGTATCTCTGCTCCGGTGTCAGCATGGCCGCATACGCGCCCTTCGCCTTGCTTGCTTCAATGCCGTTCAGCCCGGCATTGTACACGCTGGAGAATCCTGCATACAGGGCGGGCACGTCCTCCGCCGTCCGGCTCATTTCCTGATACGCTTTCTGCCCAGCCTCCAGAAAGCCGCCTGTGGGCTTCTGTGCGCGTCTCTGCGTGACAGGGGTAGCCGTGGTGCCCTGCGACTGCGTCTGCGTCGTGTCGCGGCTTGCAAGGGCGGCAATGTCACGTTTCAGCTGGCTGATGGGCTGCTGTGTGTTCAGCTTCACGCCGGTGTTAGCCTCCAGCGTCTCCACGGCCACAGGATTCTTGGCAATAGCCGCCGCCTGATTGCCGGTGATGCTCTCGCCCCGCGTCACAGCGTCCACGGCCTGTGCCGCCTTGCTGTCCATCTCCGGTGCGGTGTTTTGCCGCACGTCGCGGGTATACTGCGCTTTCGCCGCGTTATATGCCGCGCGGTTGGCAAGGGTGTTGAGGCCGATCTGCCCTCCGCCCAGAAGGCCACCCACGACGGCACCACCGGCGAACTCTTCCGCAGCTGCCGCCGGGTCGAGGATAGCGCCGTTGCCCACGCCTATATACGGGTTATCCCGCCCATAGACGGTGTTCTGCATGGCGCGTTCAATCACGCCCTGCACAACTTCCTCTTTACCTTCCTCCAGCATGGAATCCACCCATGATTTCCATGCGCTTCCGCCGGTCTGTAGCTCTTTTGGCAGCGTCTGAATACCGCCGCCCACTTCTACAGCAGCGTTCATCAGGCCGTTCCCGACTGCGTACAACGATGCCCGCAAGTCGTCTGCGCCGTCTGCTTTGGCCTGCTCGTAGCCGGGGCCGAACACCTGCACAAAAGAAAGCTGGAAATTCGGGTCTTTTGCCATTGCACGCATACCACGGGATATAGTACCGACAAGCCCCGGTGTCGCTGCTGCCCGCTCTGCCAGTGCGCCCGCTTGTGCCGCCGCACTTGCGCCTCCGGTCAAAAACGCAGCCCCAGCTTGCGGTATAGCCGCTACTGTTGCGGCGGCCATGTCCTCAAACACCTCTGCCGCTCTCCCGCCGCGCTGTGTGTTTTCGGAATAGCGCTGCTGCACACCCTGCGCCTCTGCGTCAATGGCCTGATTCCAGCGGTTAAACAACCACTTGCTTGTATCGGGATCCCAATACCCGTTTGTGCCTTCTCTGGCAAAGTTTCCCAACTGGTTCTCCAGCCACGCGCCAGCAATGCTTCCGACCTTTGCTATCTGCGTCAAGCCCATTTGTCCGGCCTTTGCCAAACCTTGCCCCACATTGTAGCCCTCGCCGAAGATGCGCTTGTCCGCTCCGTAGTTGCCCGCCCCCAGCGCGGAGATGTTGCCCACCTCGCGCCTGTTAGATTGCTGCGTTTCCGCAGCGTTTCGCCGTGCATCTCTGGTCTTTGCCTCCGCGTCGTAAACGGCTTTGCTCTGTGCCCCGCCTACATAAGTGGCTTTTACGCGCCCGGTTTTTTGCGCCGACCCACCGGTGTATGTTACATCAATACCTCGTTCTTTTTTTGCGGCGTTCCCAACGTAGGTAACTTTCATGCGCCCTCCTATTCGGTCACGTTAAATCCCATTTTACGGATTTCTTGCTTTTGCTTCGGCGTCAGGTCGTCCCACACGGATTCTACAAGCTGGCTTGCGCCAGATATGTTCCCGGCGGAAAGCTTGCCGCTGATTGTGCGTTTGATGTCAGAAAAGGACGAGCTATAGGAATTTCCTGTTTCGCCTCCGGACGAGCTAACTGTTCCGGTCACATTTCTGTTGTACGTTTTCCCGCTGTTATAGCTCGTGCCGCCATACGCGCTTCGCGCCGCGCTCTGTGCCGCCTTCAGTCTCGCGTTGTAGTCGCTCAGGCTGTCGCGGTACCGGTCGTACTCGTCGTTGGCCAGATTGCGGTACAGGCTGGCGCTGTCCATCAGGTCGCCGCGCTCCTGAGAATACAGCTGCCGTGCCACTTCCTCCAGCTGCGCCATGTACTGGTTGTACTGCTGCTGCGCTGCTGTGGTGGCGTAGGAAGACGCAAGGCCGCCTGTCCTGCTGGCCACCTGTCCCAGCACGTCCTGCATGCTCATCCTGCCGCTGGCGCCGTACCGGTCGGCCAATGCCTGATACTGGCTGCCCTTTGTCCAGTCGTCGTAGTTCATGCTGGTCAGCTGCCGCGCCAGGGCGTTCAGTTGATCCATGTATTCGCTGTTGTAGGTAGGCAGATCGCCGACGCTTGTGGGCATAGTCACTGTCTGCGTGCTTTTTTTGCTTGTGGAGGTAGACGGCGGCGTGTAGCTTGCTCCGCCGCCCTGAATGCTATCGGCCACGTCATACGGCGATTTGCCAGCCGCCAAACCGCCAGCCGCATTTTTGATGATGGTGTCGAGTATTTTTGACGCTCCGCTTGTAACGTTGCGCCCAGCGTTATTTACGCCGTCAAAAAACCTGTTTACGTTATTCGCCATCGAACTGCCGCTGTTCGATACGCCCGGTTTGCCGGAGCCAATAATGTCACTGTCATACTTCTTTCTTGTTGCCATGCTACACCTCCGTGTTTGCGTTCTCCAGCGCCGCCACTCTCTGTTCCAGCGCCGTGTAGTTATTCTCCAGCGTGGTCACTCTCCCGGCCAGCGCCGCGTAATCGTTACCCAGCGTGTTCACAGTTTGGCTTAGTGCCGATAGGCTGGAAGTGTGACTGTTTACCGTGCTTTGCAGGGCGGAAACGGTGTTCTGTAAGGCTGTCAGAAGAATGTACATTTCCGCATTGGAAACGCCCGCCTTGCTGACGTTCTTTGTCACGTTGCCCATCGCCCAGTCTGTGCGCTGGCACATGTACTTGATGTACTGCTCCACCATGCGCAGCGCTTCTTCCGGGTTGCCCTTCGGAAGCTCGTTCAGGCTCTCAGGGAAAACGATCATTTCACATCACTCCCTATAATGAACTCGCGGGAAATGCCAAGAATGGTACATTCTCCCTCACCCTCAAGCCGCAGCTCGAACTTGTCACACCGGTTTGTGGCAATGCGCATGGCGGTCACGTTGTAGTCCCGACCGGCCACTCTGCCGCACTCCTGCCATGACTTACCGTCAAATCGTGCCTTTGCGATCACGTGGCTGCCGGCAGGCAATTCAAGGCGCACAAGCAATTTGGAGTACGTTTTCTTCCCGTCAATCGTCTCGTACATGGGCGTGAACTGCGCCACCCACCGCTGATCCTTCGGCGTCGGCGCTCCGTCCAGCAGGTACACGTCGCCGCTGCCGTCCAGCATATAGAGATCTTTCCCGATCCGGGCGAAGTCCACCGCCTCCGTGCCGTCCTCCAGCACCCATATACCGGTCTTTGTCTCATATACCATCAGCTTGTGCGCTGCGCCGTCCTTTACGCTGAGATAGTAGCTGTCGCCGTCGTTGCCCGCTATCGCATCTGTGAATTCCTTTTCGCCGAAGTTGTCGCTGATCAGCGTGGGCGTTCCGCCGGAGTAGGCGTACACGCCGTGGTGTCCCTTGTAAAACAGCGTATCGTTGATGACCTGCTGGCTCTTCTGGCACCCGTCCTGCAAGCCCTCCATCTCGTATGTGTACATGGCGTACTCGGCGGGATAGCTGCCCAGCATCTTGTGCAGCTTCGTCTCCTTCCAGAACAGCACAGAAGAACTCAGCTTGCAGCACCCGGTAAATTTGCCCTCTGTGCCCACCGCCAGCGTATACGCGTCTGTGCTCAAGCCCTCATACACGTAGAAGTTGGTGGGATCGCCCAGGGCGCTGGCATAAATGGTCTGTGTATCGCTGTCACAGCCCCACAGCCGGTTCTCACTCTCGCATATAAAGTCGAGGTCGGGGATCTTCCGCTCCAGCTTAATGGATGTGCTTGCTTCGTTCACCGCCACAAACGTGTTGTCCGCCACCGTGATCGTATTGGAAGTGACCGCCTTAATGACAAAATCCTTGTTGTTCTCCGTCTTGGAGGTGCAGCCGGAAAGTGTCACGCCATCACCCACCTTGAACTTCGTGGTCAAGTCCGCCCAGCCGTTCACAGTTATTTTGTTTGTGGCAAACGTGGCCTTGCTGCCCGCCAGCTCCGCCGCCAGCGGCTTTACCTGCTGATCCTTAATGTCCAGATATACCTTGTCCGGCCATATCACCATTTTAGTGTTGACCACGGCAAACTGCTTTTTGCCCGCCGTCACCGTGCCGACCACCTGCCCGTCGTACAGAAGGGAAGTGCCCTGCACCGCCACCAGCTTGTCCCACGACGTCAGCGCCGTGGCGTTCTGATACGCGGTCTGCTTTACCCTGCCTTTCCGCGTGGTGATATACGGCCACCGTCTTGCGGACAGGTTCAGGCTGTCCCGCAGATCTCCGTCCGCCAGTTTATCAGACCAGTTGATCCCGCGCATCTGCACCGTTTCTATTTTGTTCGGACGCAGCGCATAGGGAAGCTCCGGCAAACGCATCACATCACCTGCACATTCCCGCTGTTATCGGGGCAATGATTTCTCCGCCACCAGCCCAGCGCCTCGTTGAGCGCCGCATCATACACCGCCTTGTCGTTGGCATACAGCGTCGTCTCGTTGTTATAATAGTCGATCTGGCCGCACAGATACACCACATACACCCAGTCATGGGGCGCAGGCAGCAGCAGCGTATCATCCTCCGCAGGCCAGTTGTATTCCGGCATCTCATGATCCAGCCGCTCCGCAAGCTGCCGGTCAATGCCTGTCACCCACTCCACCTTCTGGTCGTGGCTGATGGTATTCAGCCGCAATTCATCCGCTCTTGAAATGGCCTGTGTAATGGTCATTTGCCCTCACCTCACTTCACCAGCTCCCACGTGCCACACGTTCCTGTGCTGTTCAGGATCTTCACCAGCAGTTCGCCGGGGGTCATAGGCTCCAGCGGCTCCGCAGGCTTCGTCTCCTCCACATACGGAATACCGAACCATTCACACAGCCCCTTGGCCGCGCTCTCGGCGATCTCCTTCATGTGGGTGTGGAACCATGTGGCGTCATCCATGTTGTCGTGGAACGCGTGTTCCTCGTAGAAGGAGACGGCCTTCGGCACACGCAGCTCATACCACTTGGAGCTGGCTACCAGTTTCACCGTGCGCGGGTAAATCTGCTTCCGGTACTTCACCATGATCTCGCCCAGCTTCTTGCCGTTCTTGGAGTAGGTGTAGTACATGGGATAGCACCCGCGGGAGTTGCCCTTGCCGTCTGCGCTGCCGTTGGTGTGGCTGACGTAATGCACGTCTGCGCCCCACGCGTCGCTCTCCCGCACGTTCTGCTTCATGATGGCGTCGCCGTTGTCGCCGTTCATGGGTGTACGCCGATAGCCGCGTTTCGTCTCGATGCCGCAGCGGTTCAGGATCGGCTCCAGAATGTCGATGTACTCATTGTTCTCCAGTGCCTCATAGCACTGTTTCCCGTCCGGGCGCGGATATACACAGGGGTTTGCCATGTGCATAGCCGGGGACAGGTAGACCTTCGGGGCGGCCATTTACATGGCCTCCTCGTCGTTGGTGGACTTCATCTGCTTAAACACCTGATTAACGCCCGTTGCAGTCAGGCCGGACATAATGCCCACTGCGATCGCCGTAAAGTAGTCATCGGCGGGAAAATCCGGCATGTGGAACGCCAGCGCCAGCGCACCGATGATGCCGCCGCACACGCCGCAAATAATGGGGATCCACTTGCTGTCCAGCGCCGTAGCCTTAACGATCATGCCGATCAGATAGCAGATGACGATGATAGCGGCAACAGTTGCCACTCCGATAGTGTTGATGTCCATAGTTTTATCCTTTCCGGCTTTACGCCTCTCGCTTGATGGGCAACTTCCTTACTTCCTCCATGACCCTTTTTGCACTGCCGTTGCCGCCCATCTTCTCATACGGCTGGTACAGATAGTCATTGAGGTTTTCGTACTCGTCCTGCGTGATGTACCCCCGTGTCACATACGCCATGCCCAGATGGATGATGCGGTCATGCGCCAGACCCACCAGCATTTTCCGCTCTGCATTGTTCTTGTCCGCCCGCTTCGATACCAGTGCCCACAAGCCGCTGCTTGTCAGCACCGCTACCGCCAGCGGTACGGCGATCTGCTGTACCCACGGTTCCATTCGCTCTCCTTTCCGGGCTTACGCCCTGTCTGTTCTCACACGCCCAGCATATCATTCGCCCTTCGGGAACCACCGCCCCGCAGCATACACAAGCGTCCGTCATGTGATCTCCTCGTTAACCGTGATGATGCTGTCTCCGCTGATTTCCGCACAGTTCAAGCGGAAGTAGGCAGTATTCGCTAAGTCCACGCCAGTCCAGTTCTTCACGGTAAACTGTGTCCAGATGTTGTTGTCATCCTTCACGCCCGACAGCGTGCCGCCCAAGCCGATAGCGTTTGTCTGACCCAAATGGACCTTGTTTGCGTCGTAAAACGCGACACGCTGGTTTCCGCTGTTCAGCCCCGTGGTGACACCGTTCTGCCACTTGACATTTTTCAGGTGGACTACATCGCCGAATTTGACCGGGATAAAGCCGGTCAGATAGCTGTCGTTCTGGCCAGTCGGAGCGCCATCGCTCCCCAGTCGGTAGCCCTTTTCCCATCCCACGCCATTATAGATGCTGCCGTCCGTGTCGGTGGCACTGGGCAGCAGATTGGTGTAGCTGGGTGCGCTGGGGTCGATCACAGTATAATCAAATACCCTGTCAACGCCGGGGCCGTAGTGGTCAACATAGATCTTCTTGTCAGCACGGTTGATGCTAAATACGCAGAAGGACGTTCCGTTGGCTGTCCCTGCCGTCTTGGTGTAAGTGTTGCCATCCGCAGACACACGCTCCCGCCCGTTCATGATGTTGGGGCAGCAGATGGATAGGAATGCCCCGCCCACGATCTCGTTGGCATAGCGATGTTCATGGCCATGAATACACCCGATGATTCCCGCCGGTGTGATTGTTGTAAAGTTGTAGTTCACCGTCACTCCACCGTGGGTGATGCTGCCGCTCTTTTTGGTGGCGTAGGCCTTTAGCAGTGTCGCCGCGTTGGCCGTATTGCACGGATGCACCGTACCGCTGGGGTCGGTGTAGGTGCCGGACGTACCTAAAACAGCGTGCGACAAGACCAGAATTGACCACTTCGATGGGTCGTCCACGCCGCTGAAATTCAGCGCGTGGTCTGCCAGCCACTGGAGCTGCGCAGCGCTAATGTTTTCCACATTCAGAAACGCGCAGTTTTCCCCAGCACCCACCTGAGCGCTGCCCCAGCTCCGCCGGTCGTGGGTGTCCAGATAGATCAGCCGCAGCCGCAGCGCGGGGAAGTCCATGTAGCCGTAGGCTGCGTTGTCCGGAACATAGCCGTTGCTGGCCAGATTCTTCCGGCTGATGGCGGCGTACACCTGCGTCTGGGACATCCGGTTCGCCGTGGCCTGATAGGGCGCATCGTCGTGGTTTCCAACGCACCATGCCTGCCGACCGGGAAACTTAGAACCGATCAGCAACTGATAGTCGGCCATATCGCGCATAGCAGATTCCACTGTCGTGTTGTAGGCACCGGTGGTGTAGTCCCCCACATGGGCGACAAAATCCAGTGCACACCGTTCGTTCAGCCGTTTTAGTGCCTGTCCCGCCTGTTTTCCTGCGGCATTCCCCGTGTCGGTGTAGTAGCCAAGATGCGCGTCCGCCATCACCGCAAACACGATGTTGTCAGCGCCAATGTGGTTCACGACCTTCTTGGCCAGCGCATCGGCGGCGGTCAGCACATAGTCCGGCGTATCGTCGCCTACACCGGCAGGTATGTCTATAGTCTTTGCTTCACTGCCGTCGTAGGTGACGGTGGTATTTCCGCTGGTGATGGTCAGCGCGTAGGGGTTCGGCAGCTTATCCTCCGTCGTTGCAAGAAATGCCACATCGACCAATACACCGTTTGGTGTGATGGCGATTGTAAATGCCTGTGCGGGCACTTGCATCGCTGTTAATTGCCCAGAACCCGAAAATACCCATAGGCCAAGTTCAGGCGTTGGGATGTATAGCGGCAACACCGCCATGAACTTTCCCTTCATGCACCGGCATTCCAGCACCTTCCCCGCCTCATACGCCGCCTTGATGTCGGCCATCGCCACCGGGCAGGTGTAGTCGGGGTAGCTGCCCTCAAGGTCGATGTAGAACACCTCCGCGCCCGGCCCTTGTTCGCCTCTCGACGGCATGCCCGTATCAGTCTCGCCCAGATACCAGTTGCCGTTTGTTCCGATGGTCGGCGTAATGCCGTCGGTACCTTTTAGCGTGCCTGTATAGGTGATATTTGCATGTCCGCTGCCGTCCGCGTTATCTGTGCGACTTGTGCATAGGCCGACATTGCCGTTGTCGGGGTTATAAAGCCAATCACCCTTGCCCCATTTAGGCGCTGCGGGCAAGCCAGTCCATGCAGCTGCCTGTGGGTTTGAGGCCTTCACGCCGTACTGATACCACCCACGACCGCGTACCCCATTCTTGCCTATGGCCGTGTACTCGGTGGCCACATACGCATTTTTCGATGCGTCCCATAGCTCCCACTTACCGTCGGCGTTTATGCGGGGTGCGTGTTTGATGCTCTCCGCCGCAGATGATGCATACGTGCTTGCGTTCCTCTCACTTGCCCCGGCGTTGTTTGCGCTGCTTCTTGCGTCGCTTTCGTATGTTTTGGCATTGTTTTCGCTCTGCTTTGCCGCGCTTTGGCTGCTGGCGGCTTCCGTTGCCGCAGATTCCGCATCGTATTTTGCGCCGTTTGCTGTCGCTGCGTAACTTCCGGCATTTCTTTCGCTTGACGCTGCGTTCGTTGCACTTGTTGCCGCCCTGTCTGCGCTCTTTTTTGCTCCGCTGTTATAACTTTCCGCTCTCGCCGCACTTCTTGCCGCTGCGGTTGCGCTGTCAGCAGCGTCTTGCGCATATTCACCCGCGTATTGCTCAGAAGTCTGTGCACGGGACTGTGACAATGCCGCGCCTTCTGCGCTTTTTGCCGCCTCCGTCGCCGCCTTTCGCGCGTCCACGATGGTGGCAAGCACGTTGTCGATCTGCCCTTGCAGCTTCTCCACGTTGGAGGCAGGTACATCCGCCTCTGTCTCCGCGTCGGCGCTCCATTTGCTCTCCGCCACGGTAAATCGACCGTACACAGCCAGCGTTGCACGTGTCTCCTTTTGCGCGGACACCGCAGCACCCTTGATGCACAGCGTCATTTCACCGGCATACTTTTTCGCCCCATTGGGCACCGGCACAAGATACACGCTGGTATCGTCCGCCTCCAGCATGTCAGCGGTCAGAAGCACCTCTATCGTGGCCTCCCCCAGCGCATCGCGGAACTGCACCATTTTCGTCAGGCCGTCCCACATGCCGGAGAACTCCATGCGGAGAATAACATCGTTGTGGCTCCCGGCAGCGCCGATCATGCCCTTGTCGCCGGTGATATATTCGTTCTGGATTTTCAGGGGAATTGTCCTTATCATGCCCTGTGTCCTTTCCGCTGAAAAAACGGCACAGCAAGCCGGGAGGATCACGCCCTCCTGCGCTTGCTGCGCCGTGTCACAGCTGTTTTTCGTGTCTCGCGGTGGTATGCAGTTGTCAATTCAGCTGCTGCTTGACGGCCTCATATTCCCGGCTCTTGCTCTCCAGATACTCCGCCGTCGCCGCGTCCTGCGCCATAGACTGCCGGATGATGTCATACACATCCTTGGGAATGCGGACATACTTGCCGCGCTGGATGCGATAGATCTTGCCGTTCAGCCCCACCACAATGTCGTCCTTGTATTTCCCGTCGTCCTTGAACGCGAAGAAGGAAACCATGCCGTCATCCTCCGTGTCCTTGGCGGACATGCCCTTCATCATCGCCTGCGCTTCCTTCGCGGCGCTCTTGGCCTCCTCGGCCTCTTTCCTGGCCTGCTCCAGCGCTTCATTCGCTGCGGCCAGAGCCTTTTCCATGTCCTCCGGGGTTCTCGGTTTCTTCTCTGCCATGTTCATTTCTCCTTTTGTCCGTGCGGAGGGGGACAGCGCCCCCTCCGCTATGTGGTTAGTTCATGCTGCCGCTCTCAAAGGTAGAGGCGGATTCGATACGAACCATGTACTGCTCCACCAGGCGCTCGGCCACCTTGGTCAGTTTCCAGCCTGCGGTGGCGCGCTGGTTCAGCGGGTCGGCGGTGCCGGAGGAACCCAGCTGCTTCACGATGTGCTGCAGGCCGCCGCCCTCCAGCTCCGTCACGCCGTAGGCGTCAGCGCCGAGGATCAGCGTGGAGTACACGTCGCGGCCATCCTTACCACCCTCGCCGGGATAGATCACATCGTTGGCAGATGCCGAGATGGCCTTTTCCACGGTCATCTGGCTGGTGGTGTTGGCCGTCACCTGAACGGTGTTGCTGCCGATTGTGACCATACGTCCCACCAGTGCGCCCGCCGCTACGGTACCGCCGCTGAACTTGACGGTGGTGCTGGACGTTACCGCCTCTGCCACCTTCAGCGTGCGGGAGTTGGACGCCAGGTCAGCGCCGTGGAAGATCTTCGCCTCGGTGGTCTCCACGAAACGGACGCCTTCGATCTTGCCGATCTCGCCCTCGTAGATGCCGTCGGGGTCGGAATAGGTCTTCACGTCCACCCACTTCTTGTCGTTCATCAGGTCATAGGCCACGTCCGGATGGATGATACCGGCAAAGTAGCCGTTGATTTTCTGCGCATTCATGACCTTCAGTGCGCGGACAGCCCTGCGGATGTCGTCCACGGTCAGATAGCAGTTATTCGCCTCGGTGGTGCTGCCGCCCACCAGAGAGGCGCGGTTGGTCTTGCCGCCGGAGAACACCACGTTGGTGCCGCCTGCCAGCACCTCACGGGTGATGGTATCGGCGGTGCGGCCAGCCTGAGACGCCAGCAGGCGGGTGGCCTGCACAAGGTTGTTGTCAATGGCCGTCAGCTCCAGGATGTCGGACAGCTCAATGAAGCCGCCGTACTGCTTGATGGTGGCGGTGATCACGCCCATGCTCAGCTTCTGACCGGCGGGGGTCACACCTTCGGTCAGGGGGGTGAGCGCCTTGGGCAGGCTGTCGTACTTGCGGAACTCGATGGTCTTGCCGCTGTTCTTGGGGATGGGATGCTTCTGGGCGAACTGATCGTGGATCAGTTCAGGCTCGGCCAGATTGATCAGACGCATGCTGTAATACGTCTTCATCTCGTCGCTCAGGCCGGCATCCAGTGTGGTGTTGGTGTAACCGTCAAACAGGTTCAGCACCACGGGCATCAGGTACAGATCGTTGTAAATAGTATTCATATTTGCTCCTTTCAGCATATCGCTGCGGAGCGTAGATCAGAAGGAAATGCGTTCGCCTCTTGCTACTCTCCGCTCGATCTCCTCAAAGTCTGCTCGCGTCAGCTTCGAGGGGTCGGTTTTTGTGACAAACGCGCTGTTGGAGCTGGTTCCGTTCTCGGCGGGGCGGTTGCCCTTTGCCCGTACATTGTCGGCCACCTTTTTCTCCGTGCTGGCGGCAGCGGCCTGTACCGCATTGCCCATCAGCTCGTCAAAGTGCAGAACGCGGTATGCGTGCTCCACCGGCGTGCCGGCTTTCAGCAGATTCAGGAAGTCGGGATTCTGAAGCTCCTGCATCAGGTCGAAGCTCTGGTACATGGGGTTGCCCTTCATGGCCTCTGCCTCTTTGTACCACTTCTCGCCCTGCGCACGGAAGAAATCATTCTGCTGCTGCTCCTGCTGGCTTCTCAGCAGCTCGGCGTTCTCCCGCTTCAGCTTCCGGAATTCCCTGTACTGGTCTTCGCTCATGCCTGCTTCCTCCGCGGCCTCGCTCCAGTACGCATGATCGTTGTCCACGGCCTCCAGCAGACGCTTTGCGTCTCCGTCCTGAATGTTGTACCGCTCCATCAGCGTGTCCAGCACCGGCTGGTATGACTTCATCCGCTGTTCCGTCTCCCGCGCCTCTTTGAAGCGCCGGTCGATCATTCTCTGCGTCTCCTGCGTGTACAGGTCTTTGTATTCACCGTTGATCAGCTCACGGAAAGCCTTTTTCTTGGCTTCCAGCGCGTCGGACGTGGATTCCACGTCCTTTACCTTCTCAGCCCCGGCGTCAGGCTGTTCCTGCTGTACCTCGCTTTCCGGCTGCTTGCCGTACTTTACGTTGTCCAGCGCGCCCGTTTTGCTCTGGCGGGTGTTACCAGTGCTTGCCTGTGTCTCGCCCTGTGCGGTGGCGGCTGTCGCCCCATCGCCGCCCTCAAACAGACAGAGGGTCATGTCGTAAAGGTACATATTGTTCCTCCTTAAAATGCGCGGGCATATCGCTCCCGTGTGGCGTCCCTGTCCCTGCGGGATGGCAGCGCCTCATAACCGCCGCCACCCCGCCCAGAACAAAAGGGGAGGGGCAGAGTTTCGCCTCTGCACCTCCCACGGTAACATTGATTTTTTCTGTTTTTCCACTTAAAAGTGGAATTTTCAAAATTTTACAGAAATTTTTTCCGGCGCCATCTTTTCCAACTGCAAAAAGCCTATCTTCAGCAGGTCATACAGCCACTTCCCGCCGTGCCATCTTAGGTATGCGTCCCCGCTTTCCAGCTTTTCATGCACAAGCTCCGCCTCCTGCGTGTTGTGCAGCCAGCCCGCCGCTGTATACATCAGGCAGCTGACCGCCGCACACACATCCGGCGCACCTGTGGCATGTCCCCGACACCTGACGGAGCAGCTGTCACCGCAATGCAGCGTTACCTCCGTCATACGCTGGGCACGCTCCTTTGCGCCAAAGCCTGCCCGTACCCGGTCATAGGCGTCTGCGCCTCCATAATGCCGCTTGCAAGTTCGCTGTGCGCCTCCGTTTCACTTCCTCCGGTGTTATTGCCTCCCGTCTGCCGCGTCTCTTCCTGCGGCATCAGAGCACCCGTGATCATGGCAAGCTGCTGCTGCATCTGCATGACCATGTTCAAAAGCGTCTGCCCCTGCATGACCTTCTCACGCACCGTCTGTATGCCCTCAAAGTCCATCATTTCCAGTGCGATCAGGCTGGCCTGCGCGTTCTCCGGGGCGAAAAAGCCCAGGGAATACAGCTCCTTCGCCCGCTCGTTCTGCTCCATGCGGCTGAACGGGTTTTTCTTCTGCGCCTTGATCTTCAGGTCGAACACCGGACGGCGGTACATCTCGTTGCCCAGCGTGTCAAGCCCCGTCACCTGATCCTGCAACCCCGCGTTGTCGAAGGTGACAAACTGATACTCGTTTCCCTCGCCGGTAATGCGGAAGCTGCGGCTCACGTCGTAGAACTGCCGCATCAGTTCCACGCACAGCGTGTTGATCTGCGTATACGCACGATAGCTGGCGGCTATCATGTCACGACTGGCCTTGTTTCCCGCCTCCTGCAAGGCCGCAATCGCCGCTGCTGCTGTCACATTGGTGGTGCCGCCGGAGTTCACATCCCGGTTGGCCGCCGTGTCCTTCATCTCCTCGATCTTCATCTGCGCCACGGTGACGTAGATATCGGAAAGAGGCTGTGTCACGATCTCCTTGACGCGCTGATCCCCCAGCTCACCATTGACGTGTACCATCGGCCGATTCCAGTCGAGAAATTCTTCCTCGTTGATAGCCGTGCTGTCACTGACAAAGAAACGTTTCTTGGTGGCCATCATCGCGTTTTCCAGAATGTTGGCGCTGAGCTTGTCAATGTACAGCTGCGGGTCCTTGCAAATCGCCACATAGCCGAAGCCGATGGGTGTGCCCTTCTCCGGGTACATCACATCCAGCACCACAGGGTACATGCCGTGGTCGTAGAAGCCGCGCTCCCGGTATTCCGGGTCGTTCTGGCTGGCGTACAGCAGGGTGGAGCCTACGAACTTGACGTAGTGCAGCGCCGTCCTGCCGCTGGGTGTCTTGACCTTGTAATACCAGTCCACCACAACGCTCTTTTCGCTGGTGTCCACGCTGTCGTCATAGATATACTCTTTCACATCAATGACCTTGCCCTTTTGCTTGCCCTCCAGTTCCGGATATTCCTTGTCCAGCAGGTCGTTGTCCACCAGATCGACGATGAACAGATTCCGGCTCTTCTGGATATCCGTAATGCCCGGCTCCCAAAACAGGTTCAGCAGGTCAATGTCCCTGATCTCGATGTCGCCCAGCCCGTTGTCCTTCTGGCTGTCCCAGAACACACCGTAAGCAGCCGTGCCGTGCTTCAGCTTCTCCCACCAGTTGTCGGAATACACCTGCTCAAAATGGTTGTACTCCTGCACCACGGGAAGGATCTGGCTCAGCGTCTTTGCGCTCTGCTCGTCGTTCTCCTCACGCGGCAGCACCACCGGCTCCGGGTAGTTGTCCATCGCGTCTGCGTGCTTGTTCTGGATGGTGTTGAACAGCCATGCCGACGTGGGCTTGGGCTGCGGCGGTGTAGATTTGACCTCCTTGCCGCTTCTGTCCACCCGTTTGGCCTTGCTCTGGCCGATGCCCTCCCAGTGCCGCAGCTCCCACCACAGCTCATCGTTGACGATGCGGCTTTCCAGATTGCTCTTGCCGTCCTTGTACTTTGTCAGCAGATCAATACCGCGCTCCACGTCCTTGTCCGTGATCATGGGCGCATCCTCCGGCCTTGTCAGCAGCATAGCCGCCATCTCCGGCGACATGTCCTGCTCCTGATCCGTTATGCCGGGCACTCCGAATCTCTCCATGCGCTTCCTCCTCAGTATACTTGATAAAATGCGTACCGGCTTGGCTTGTACTCATCCTCTGTCTCCAGCGGGGAGTATGGCCGCTCCACTGTCCTGTATGTGTCTCTGGGGCCTATGGGGTTCTTCATGCACACATACCGGCACATGTCGTAGATATGATCCTCGCCGTCTGTGTCGATGTCCTCCACGTCTGTCTGGTCATATACCAGGTTCGGCACCGTCCGTATGAAGTGCTTGCAGGTGTTGAACACATACAGCATAGGCACCCCATCCTCGTCAAAGGCCAGCCGGTGGTGCACCTGCATTTTGCCGTTGATCCGGGCATGGTCGCCCTTCTCGAAGTACACACGCTGCCGCTCCATCAGGGCGCCCACACTCTCCGTGCCGTCGCTTTGCCAAATGGCCGGGTCGCCCACACGGTGTATCTGCCTTCCCCGCAGGTTGGGATCGTCCTCCTCTATGCGCCGTATTTCCTGCGCTACCCTTGACGGTTCCCACATCACGCCCTTGTTGGGCGTGCCTGTGCAGCCATACAGCTCCCGAATATGGTACATCCGCCTGTTCCTGTCCACGGCAAACCAGCCTACGGCAAAAGGTCGTGAATAGCCCCAGTCCATCCCGCACCAGATCGTCCAATCCTCCGGCACCCGGAACGGCGCGATCACATGGGTGTTCTTCCGGTCGATGTAGTGCTCGCTGTCGTTACGCCATTCCGTAAACACCTGCCCCTCGAAGCTGTCCCAGTTTCCGTACAGCAGTGCATTTCGCTCCGCCTCCGGCATGCTGGCCAGCCGCTGGACGTACATTGGGTCGTTTTCCATCAGTATCTTATTGTCAAACACCGAGGACGGCACGAAGATTCGCTTCTGCTCCCCGGTGTGCTGCCTGCCGTCCGGCGTGTACCACGTCGCCGTTTCCGTGATGGTGTGCATGGGCGGCGCCGCTGTAATAAACCGCTCTTTCACCCAGCCATGCCCGATCCCTCCCGGGTTGGCCGTGGAGCGCATATACACCCTCGTACCGGCTCCGTTGGGGCGGTTACGGGATTTAAGATACTCATACTCCTCCTGCGTAAAGTGCGTCAGCTCGTCGAAAGCGATAAAGTCATACGCTTGTCCCTGATACTGTATCTTGTCCTGCGGCCTGTTCATGCTGCCGAACACGATCTGCGCACCGGACGGAAACCGCCATGTGTGGTTGCTGCCGTTGTATCTGGCCTTGGGGTATACTCGCGGGTAATAGTTCAGGGTCTTGTCGATCAGCTCCCGCAGCTGTGGGAACGTCTTGCGCAGGATCAGCGCCTTATACCAGGGGATATGCACCTGGCGCAGCGCCTCTATCACCAGCGCATCGCTCTTGCCGCCGCCTAACCTGCTGCCCCGCCATAAAGGGCTTCATACTCCGGCCTTGCCATAAAGACGGCTTGCCTGGCCTGTGGCTGCCAAACGACACTGGGAGCACTCATTCTGCATCACCACCTTTGACCTCCGGCATCAGCACCACGCCGATCTCCTGCCGGTCAGTCTCCGGCGCTTTCTCGCGCCACCCGAAATTGCAACTCAGACTGAACTTTGCGCCGTTCGCGCCGTCACGGTCATACAGCCGCGCCTCTGCGTATTCCTCGCACATGGACTTCGCACGCGTAACCGTGTCCGTAAACTCAGGCCGCGCCTGATAATCGATCAGCGCTTGTCTGCCCGTAAACCCCAACGCCAACGCAAGCCCTGTTATCGTGGGCGGCTTCTGCCCGATCAGGATGACATTGCCGTATTTATCCATCAGCGGCTGTCCATCGTCGCCGATAATAGGTTCTCCCTTGCAGCTCTCAAAGTAAGCGTCAATGGCTTTTTGCATTTGCTTGACACTTTGGTATTTTCTCGGGCATCCTACTTTTGCCATTTTGCTCACTTCCTTCCTTGTCTGACGTACCGGCCTCCCACCACTGGCCTTTGTCATTGGCACGTCTGTACCCGGCTTTCGCCTCACCTGAATCCATTAAGCATTGTCCGGGCGCTACCCGGCCTCTGGTGCAGACGGTTGGACTCGAACCAACGACCGGAACCCGACATTTGCCTTGCTCCGCTCTATCCACCTGAGCTACGTCTGCATATTGCCCCCTCCGGGCGGAGCCGAAGCCCCGCCCATCAGGAAAAGAAGGGGGAAAAGAAAAAAGATGGAGATGCAGAGTTCGCCTCTGCATCTTCCATCATAAAGTGCGTTTTTTCAATTTTTCCACTTTTAAGTGGAATTTTCAAAATTATTTTTCGGCAATATCTACCACGCAGGGATAGTCCGTCCTACCCATCAGATAGTCCACCGACACGCCGAATTCATCCGCTATGCTTTTCAGCGCGTCCATCGTCGGCTTCGCCGTGCCCAGCTCGTACCGGCGTATGGCGTCCGAATTCAGCCCGCAGCGCTCCGACAGAACATACCGCTTCAGTCTCTTTTTCTCCCGCAGCTTTCTAAGCCGTTCCGGGAATTCGCTCATGTCAGCACCTCCTCCGGGAAGAACGTCTCCCGTACCCCTCCGCACTCCGCCACGATGTACCGCCCCTTCGGATGCACATACACCACCGTGCCTTTGCGTATAGGGAATTTCTTTTCTTCGCACCCCTTACCGGGGAATAAGTCCGGCAGCGTCATAAACCGCGCCTTGATCGTGTCACCCTTCTGCATCTGCCTTGTCCTTTCGTTCGCCGTAGGAGCAGAAGTCCTCCGGCTTGCGCTTCTGGAACCCGCAGATAATGCAGATCCCTCCAAACTCATGCTTGCAGTCCTTACATCGCACCACCGGAGCAACATCGGCGACGGGCTCCTCGTTTAGCATGGCCAGTGCCTGCTCAAGCCCCGGCTTTCTCAAGTCCTGACACCAGTCCACCAAATCCTCCAGTCGTGCCTTAATTGCATTGCGTTTAATGTATTCAGCCATTGGCTTATCCTCCCTCGTGGCAATATCCGTTTTCGTCCGTGTTCTTTCCCCAATAGGTGCAGTAAAAAACATCATCGATCACCGCCGATTGGTAACAGTCTTTGCACCGCACTACCTCCACCACATCAGCGGCGGGAATGGCGTTGATTGCCGCCTCAAACTTCTCCCCCGATAGATTAACATCCGGCGTATCGTAGTAGACCTCTGAAACTGCGTCTATCGCCTCTTCGCGCTTAATGTATTCATCCATTTTCAGCCCTCCTGTTCCATGCTTCGATTGCTTTTGCTTCCAGAGTTTTGTCCGTCGTAGCCCAGTCTGGAAACTGGGTACAGAGTGTCCACGGATCATTCATAACGCGACCACCAACAGCGCTACCACGCGCGTGGCAGGTGTTGCATCGGACAGAGTAGGTGTGCATTTCTACGCGCATATCAAGACCATTCCACCCAGCAAGCCGCGACTTTCGTTCTATCTTGAGTTTTGTGCCGCCACAGAACGGGCATGGTTTCAATTCGGCCATCATTCCACCTCCTGCATCCAGAACTCACGGCGGCACTCGGAGCAAGTTATCGGAGCGGTATCTTTTTTCCTCGGGCACACGTTGTATCCATAGACATCTGCTGGGCAGGCGTACAATACACTTTGACTATCAATCCTTGCACAAGGATAGTTGTCCAAAAACACGCTCTGCCGTGTTTTGCGCGGGTGTGCAGCAGACCATTCCTCGACGACATTAACCGCGCTTACCGGGTCATAATCGTCCTCCAGCCCAATGCTGGGCGTGGCCGCGCCGCTCTCGTACATTCTGCTTCGCTCCTGCAAAAACTTCACAGCGTCCATCACATTTCCCTCCATCTGCACCCGTCACCGGCGCAGGCGCCCTCGTGTGCGTGTTTGCACTTCCCGCAGTATTGGCATAGCTCGTTGATAAGTGCCTTGCGGTCTGCGCCCAGCTTCTCGTTTGCGGCCATCAAACTACTATTGGCACCATCCAACTGCGAAATGCTGTCGTAAGCAGTTTCTAACTCGTCACGCAGGTCAATTAGTCTTTTTCTCAACTCCGCAGTGTACTTAGTCAACCGATCCATCGTGTTCCTCCTTCTCCCACCGTATTTTCATTTGTGCCGGGTATAGGTCAACCTCCGGCCTGCGCTTACCCGTCCAACGCAAGCCTCCAGCCTGTCCCACGCATTTCCACCCGCTGGCTTTCAGACTTGTGCCACTTTCGCTGTCCAGTATGTAGGTCACAAGTCGTTTGTAGCCCATCGCCCGTGCCGCCCGCCAAGCGGCAGCGTACAGCATAGAGCAAGCATTATGGGTGCCATCTGTACATAGCCGGTTGACCTCCAGCGTCCATCCGTCGTCCAGATGCCGGCTCACCGGTCTTCCCACAATGGCAACGCCCACGATTTCCTTTCCGTCCGTGCAGCCGATGGAGAACTTGTGTCCCACCACTGGCTTATGATGCCGGTGGTGCTGCTCCACAAAGGCGTTCGCCTCCTTGAGCGTCATCGGGCAAACCTCAAGGCTCATTTCTGTTCCTCCTTCACCGCCACAGCCTTTGCCAACTGTGCCATGCCCTTATTCATGTCCTCTATCTGCTTATCCCGCCGCGCAATGGCGTACTTCAGGCTGTCGTTGGCTTTCATCAGTGCCTCGATGTGCCGCTGCTGGTTCTCGATCAGGTCAGCGGCGTATCCCATCGCTTTTTCGATACATCCAAACTCGGCAATCAGAGGACACTCTCCTTCGCATTTCTTATGCTGCTCGCAGCACCGCAGCGCGGTTATGATCTCCTTGCGTGTCATGTCATTCCTCCTCTCGCATCTCTGCCCCACTGCTCTGCCATTGCTTTTGCAATGCCTGGAAATGTCTTGCTCCTGGCTTTTGATCTTTCTTTACTTGGAGAAAGCCAATACAACTTATTTCTCTCCCGATCTGGCAGCTTTAAAAAACCTTCTTTTACGTTCTTCGTTTCTTTCAGCAACGGGAGCCCCTTCAACCACAGGCAGGTGCTTTTTTCTTCCAAATGCCCAAACTGCCACGGGTGAACACACTGGTCTGCTTTTCTGTACAAAGAAGCCATAACGCTCACCGGGTTTTCAACGGCAATTTTCGGAATATCCGCTTCCACAAAACGAAGAAAAAACGCCGCAGCTTCGTAACGCAAACTTAAAGGCTTTTTCCCTTCCGCGAACCAGCGCGCACCGGACACGCTAAGATGTGTGCAAGGTGGATGCGCAATCAACATATCCCACTTGCCCACATTATGCATCTTTCCGTCCATTGTGGTCACATTTCCCCCCTCAATCGCCTTTAACGCATTGCCTAAAATGTGCCACTCCGGATGTCCGCCGGATGGCTCCTGTATGTCGCAGGAATATGCTTCATGCCCCACCTCGCGAAACGCCTTGCACACCTCTTGGCTTTCTTCACATGCAACTAAAACTTTCATATCAATCTCCAAACACCACGCCGCACTCGTCCTTCAGCATATCCTTGATGTGCTTCCGCTTGATGCGGCCCTCGTTTATTTCCTCCGCCAGCTTCTCCAGGCACTCGTACAGATACGCGATGCTGTGGGTGTCCCGTCTGTCCGATGTCTCCTCGAATACGTGCCAGCCGCATTTATCCATCAGCACCATTGCCACCATGTCCATGTTCTCCCGTGTTCCGTGCAGCTTGCCACGCATGAAGATACGGTCGTCCCTGCTCAAATGCTGTTTACCCATCTCAATACCTCACTCCGATGTAGTCCAGCACCCTTGCATACCCGAGTCCGTCTTTCGTGGGTTTCCACAACCCGTCCGCGTCGAATTCCCCACCGCCGATGCAGAACTGGTAGTGCTTCGGGTGCGTCAGTTTCATGCGTTCAAAACGGTTGACGCCCTTTTCGAGATGTGCCCCAAAGCCGCAGAACATACACCCTGTGCGTTGGCAGCCCGTGCAGTGCAGCTTGCAGTCGATTAGCGTCGCGCCGTAGTCGTTCTCGCCGTCGCTGGCTACGATGTCACCGTAGACGCTTGCGTAGGGTAGCCCGCGCTCCACGATAAACCGCAGCACGTCCTGCTCCGTCCAGAAACTCATGGGCTTGCCCATCGGTCGCTTGCCCTCAAAGGCGTTGCACCCGGTCGCCACCCACTTAATCATCCGAAGGCGGCTTTCGTCTGCCATGATTGCAGTGGTCGGTACGCGCTTTTCTCTGTGCTCATAGCGGTGCATAGGCGATTTTTTCATAACCTTGCAGCAGGAATCAGAGATCAAAAACGGTGCAGTCAGCAGAAATGCCCACTGTTCACAGTTGTATGGCGATTTGTTCCCGTCCTTGTCCAGATACTCGCCACGCAACCTTTGTGCAGATTTTCCGGCGGGGTTTATTCTCGCGTTCCCGATATACGCCGACACTTCTTTGCTCACGATGCTGTACCCGTACTTCGTCACCACCTGTCGAATGTTCATCTTCGGGCGTAGACGGTGAAGGTTTACGGTCACGCGGGGAAACTCCCTCCGCAGCCAGTCGGCGTACTCGTTGACGAACTTCTGTATCTCCGGGTACTCCAACCCAGTGTTCACAAACACCAAGTTCAGCTCCCAGGGCGGTGTTCTGAAGCTCGACAGGTACCGCGCAGCCAGATACGCCAGCACCGTGCTGTCCTTTCCGCCGGAGAAGCTGACATAGCACTGTCCGCCCCATGCGGTGTACCATTCGTCCAGCTTTTCGTAGGTCAGTATCTCCTTGTCCTGCACGTCCAGCGCCATCAGTTTTCTTGCCGCTTCATTCGTCAGCGGCTGGTTTGTGCGCTCCACGTCACACCTCCCGTATAGCAAACCCGTACCTACTGCGGAACAGCTTTGCTTTCATGGAAAACACCCTATACGCAGCGCTACTCGGATCTTTATACCCCTTCACGTCCTCCACCACCGGCAGCCAGTACCGCTGGCCGTAGCTGTCAGGAGCCGTTCTTCGCTCGTACACGAAGTCCGCGATGTAGTCGATACTTTTCACACGTTCGCCCTCAAACGTCGTGTACGCCTCTTGCAAACAGTACCGCACCTGCAATTTCAGCCCACGTATCTCCCCGGCCTTTTGCAACAGCATCAAAGTGTCGTAGCGCTCCGCCTCCTTCTTGCTGTCAAATGTCAGCTTGCCGCGCTTGGTTTTCTGCGCCTTGTATTTGCTTCTCTTTGCTTCCGTTTGCAAATTCTGCAAAATCTGCTTCTGCGCCGCAGGGCTAAGCCGCGCCAGATCGTCACTTTTCAATCCCATTCTCCAGTCCTCTTTTCTCCAATCCTCGTTTGTTCATCGTGTACCGCAGCCTTGCGGTCTGCTTCTTCTGCTCGCCACAGCGGTCGCAGGTTCCGGGCGCCCAGATATACGGGTCGGGGGCAAATATGTACTCAAGCCACATAGCCCGCACACAGTCGGCGCACAGCCTGCCGGATGCGATCTCCCATGCGCCGTCGTTCATCTCAGCCTCCAGTTCTTCCCGCTGCCCGTCACGCTCATGGTAAAGCCCTTTGACCGCTCCGCAATGCGGGATCCTATCGCCTCGTCCCAGTCCAATATCTGGCCTATCGTCCGCTCGGAGCTGATGATCGTGGCGCACTCCGGCTTTATGTACCGTGCGTTGAGTATTTCAAACGCAATGTTCCGGTCGGCCTCCGTCACGTTGCCCTTGAGAAAGTCGTCGATGTAAAGCACGCGGATAGTTTTCAGTTTCCCCACAGCATCGGCGTACAGCTCCGCATCGTTTACCTTTGCCTTGATGGAGGGAATGTCTGCCCGCCACTGCATGTACCGCACCGGTAAGCCTGCCTCCATCAGCTTCCCGCAGATCGCCGTGCACAGGTGCGTCTTGCCGCTGCCGGGGTTCCCCCCGGCATAGAACCACTTTCCGCGCCAGCCCGTGATATACGCCTCGGCCATCTGCTTGGCCTGCTTCTGCCACGTCTCCGCCGTCTGGTACGTCTCCAGCGTGCAGCTTTCCAGCAGACCGGCAAGCCCGCTTCGTTCAATGCGCCGCTGGTTGTCCTTTCGTATCTGGCAAGGGCAGCTCCGGGTCATAAGCTCCCCGGTGGCACTGCGTGTGACCGTATAACCCCTGTCCTCGCAGTCCGGGCACTCAAAGTACGACTTCTCCGGGGATATTCCATTTTTTCGCAGATTCTCCAGCACTGCCGTTACATCCACCTCCGTGTTCCTCCTTCCATCTCGTCTCCCAACTCCTCACGGCAGCTTTCCAGTCCTTCATGTGGTTTTTCCCCACCATCCAGCCCTTTTGCTCGTAAAAGGCCACAAAGCGTTCTGCGTTGACGTGATACCCCTGCGTCTTCACATAGGCAGACACATCATCAGCGGATGGCGGTGTGAAGCGCGCCGCGCGTGTATCACTCACACCGTTAGGTGGGAGTGAATTATCTTTGGTTTTGTCTTTGGTTTTGGTTTTGTCTTTGGTTTGGTACGTTTCGTATACGGTCGTATTCGTTCGTATACCATCGTATACGGTCGTACCCTCCTGCCGTGCATATCGTTTCTCTATGTTGCGCTGGTTCTTTGCGCATCTCTCGTCATACGCTTCTTTCGCCCTGTTTATATCGTCCGCAATGAAATCAAATGCGATCGACTCCCGTCCCGTAAGTTCCTCCGTCTCTCCGGTCTCGCCATATTCCAGCAAAGCCCGTACAAGCCGGCCTACCTCTTGATCTGAAAGTTTCTCTAATTTCTTGCGATAACTGTAATAAAAGGGAATGTACTCAAGAGCCACTATGCACCGCCCCTCACTCCTTCGGCGACACGCCTATGACGTACACCCCGCGCTCCTTGTCCAACCACACATCGCCTGTGTAGTTCTCCAGTGCTTTACTCACAAGGTTGGCGGGTACCTCCAGATGCCAGCCCCACAGCGTGTCGCAGTCCTCCCGTTTCTCTCCGAAGGTAATGGCGCAGGCCACATAGTGCGCCGTGATGGCCTTCCTGTAGTCCTGCACGGCACCGGTCAGCTCTGACAGGTGCTGCCGCTGCCGTTGCACCACGTTCTGCAGATGCGTGTTCTGCCTGCGCAGCGCCTTGATCTCATCCTGCATCTTGCCCATTCACGCCACCCCCTTTAGAACGGAAAATCGCTGTCGTCCTCGTCCATCTCCACGAACTGGCTCTTGCCGTCCGTCCGGAGCGGCATACCGTGCCCGTCCTCGTTCTTGCCGCAGAAGTGAACACGATCGACTGTCATCTCCGTCACGCTGCGGTCATTGCCGTTCTTGTCCTGGTATTCGCGGGTGGACAGTTTGCCCTCCAGAAGGATTTCCTTGCCCTTGTACCAGTATTTGCAGATCAGCTCTGCCGTGCCCTGCCACGCCACGCAGTTCAGGAACAGCTTCGTCTCCCGGTCTTTGATGGTCTCGCTACACGCCACGCGGAAACTGCACACCGCCGTACCGTTGTTGGTTCTCCGCATCTCAGGATCCGCACAGAGCCGTCCCTGCAAAATCGTTCTGTTTACCATGTCAAATCTCCTTACAAATATGATTTCCCAAATTCTCGCCGAAAGTCCTCTTCCGTCCAGCCCTGCTCCTGCATGGCCTTTAGCTGTCCGTACCGCCGCAGCCTGCGCATTTGTTCGCCGCTGCGGTGTACTGCCGTCTTTCTGTTCCTGTGGCACCTGTTGCCGCACAGGTACACAACAAGGCCGTATTTCTCGCTCTTCTTGCGGTTCGCACCACCCAGAAGATGATGCTTTTCTAACGGATCGCTTGGGTCATTCCTGCCGCACAGGAAGCACCGCTTGTCACCCATTGCTTACCACCGTCCCGTCCCATTCGTATTCCGGGCAGCTGTGTATGGCGTAGCTGTGCATGCAGTATTTACCGCCGCCGCTTCCGTGAAATTTTACCGTCGGCGTGGCGTCCCATCCGGGCACCGGCTCCGGGTTCTTCTTCGTCCAGCTGCAATCGCCGTAGCACTTCTTGCATGTCCAACATGGCTGCATGTTCATCGCCCCCATGTACTCACCTCTCCCCACCGGCTCACCAGCGCATCCAACTCTGCCGGCGCCATAGTCTCAATTCCTGCGCTTTTGCAATCCTGCACAACGGCGTCTATCAACCGCGACATCTGCTCCGTGTCGTAGGTGCTGCTGCCGTACCATACTGTTACGGTCACGCAGCCCTTCAGCTTGCTTGGAAACGTCTCTGCCATCCAGCCGATCCCGTTCCTCTCCCATGCCCTGCAAAACGGCTCTGCCGCCTTTTCCCGCAGGCACAGCACCTCGCTCACGCCTCCGATGTTCCGTATCTCCTGCCGGTACACCTCTTGCTTGGAGATGCCGTAGTGTGCCGCCAGCCTGTCCAGAAGTACCCAGCAATAAGCGTTGGCATCCAGGCTCCGGCCTTTGCCCTTGATAGTCACGTTGTACTCCTTGTCAGGCTTCATGGCGTCGCACACGTCCATCGCGGTCTGCGGCGACTTCACACGAAGCGCCAGCCACGCGCCATCACTGTCCTGCTGCCACCTCGACCCGTTAACCGTTATCTGCTGCATGGTTCTTCTCTGCCGCGTTGGCCGCCTTCATGCAGCCCCAGCACAGGCGCTTGCCGTATCTGTCGATGGACTTGTCTGCGATGTCATCCGGGGAATACCTCACGCCCTGGCACGTCACTCCTTTGATGGGAATACCGCAGCTCTCGCAGATGACCTCGCCCTTTTTGACAGGCTTCTGCTCCTGCCGCTTCACCTCGTCCGTGTCCGCGTCCTTTGTATCGTCGATGCAGAACAGCCCGTTCAGCGCGTACTTCCTGGCGTAGCTGGATGCCATGCCGGTGATCTGGCTGTCATCCATGCCCTTCTTGTCCTGCGGCTCTCTGGCGTATGCGTCCGCTTCCACAACACCGTCGCTCTCCTGATCGGCAAGCGTGGCCGTAGCAACAACGTAAAACCGACCGGAAATCTCACGAACCGTGTCATTCAATATCAGCGTGGCATTGTTCTTGATGCACAGCGGCTTTACCGCCTCCAGAATGTCCTCACAGCTGCGGTAGTTGTACTTGGCGAAGCTGTTGTACTGGCTCTTTGGTGCTTTGAGTTCCTGCTGGATCGCCGCCAGTTTTCCGTATATGTTCAGTCCCATCACTTCACCCCCATGTTCAACCGCTCGACGATCTCTGCACCGTCCACCGCAACACCGGCTTTCAGCAGCGGGGCAATGTCGCTCTTGGACACCGTGGGCGCGGCATACGTCACCTTTCCGTTATAGCCGTTGTCCATGCACCACTGCACCAGCTCCTCCATGTTGGTGATTTCCACCGCCGTGCTCTTGCGGTAGCTAACGGAACACTTGGCCGTCTGGAAGGGGTGCCCGCCCAGCGCCCGGTCAACGTAGTCACGCAGCCGGTCACGCCTGCGCTCCATCGTGCAGCGGCGCTCCGCCAGCTCCTTTTCCTCATCCCGGATGGCCTTTGCCTCCGCGTCCAGGCTCTTAGACCAGCACACCATGTTCTCGATCTTGTGTTCCCTGTCCATCTGCAGCTGCTCGAACGCATCGTAGTCCAGCAGCTCCCCGGTCTCCGGGTCAATCAGCGCCTCCAGCGCCTGGTCAATGTGATACAAACTCAAGCTCATTTCTTTTCCTCCCATGCGTCCACCGTTCGTATGCAACCATCGCATCCCACGGTCTCGCCGTAAATATTCTTGTACAAGGTATCTGTTTCCTCGCCGCATACCGGGCAGCGCGGCACCTTGTAATCTTTCGGTTCTGCCGGCCTTTCCGGCTCCCAGTATTCCATTACGCTTCTCACACCGGCCTCCCAGCCGCTTTCAGTACGTCCCGCATAGGCTTCCGCGCCTTGAGGATAGACTTAGCCCGCGCCGTCTCCCGCTTGTATTGCCGCCACAGGTCGCTCAACTCGTCGCTCTGGTAGTACCCGTCCCCGTCGTTGCAGATCATCACGCCCTGCTTCTTGGCTTCCGCCACGGCCTTTCGCATCTTCCGGTCCGTGGTGTGCAGCGCCGCCGCAAGGTCTTCCCGGCTGATGGCGTTCCTGCGCCCGCTGGGAATCAGACCGGCGATCCGCTCTGTCTCCGCCGTCCGCGTGGGAATGTCGGCTTTCTCGTCCTCGCCGAACAGATACGCCCTGCTTGTCCGCAGTGCCGCCTCCAGCGCCTCCATGACTTCCACCGTGGGCAGGCACACGCCGTTTTCGAACCGGCTAACCATGCTCACGTCCATCCGCGGGTCTGCCAGCTTCAGAATGCCGCTGACCTCCTCCTGCGTCAGCCCCAGCTCCAGCCGCCTCTCTTTTAATCGGTTCATCACTGCGCCTCCAACCACTGACCATCCTTAACGGTGTACCACACGCCCGGTTTCAGCGTTTCGCCATCCACGATGCCAGCCAAAATGGCAGCGATCTCTCCGTTATTTCTGCGCTCTACGCAAACAATAGCGTTGCCGATATCGCCCATAACGCGGCCAAAAAAGCCGGTTGTCATAGCCACACAGTATTTGCCGGTGGCGGATGCTGCGCCCCTCCAGCCGGTGGCGGATGCTGCGCCACTCTCGCCGGTGGCGGATGCTGCGCCACTCCAGCCGGTGGCGTGGTTTTTATTTTCGTTGTCCGCTTTATTGATGGCATTGTCAAAATCACACTGCGCTTTTACGTACTCCACTTGCGCCTTGACCAACCCCGGAATACCGATTTCCGCGCTCAATGTCAGCTTCTTGCCGACGCGCTTCGTGTCATCGCTGCGCTTCTCTCTGCTGGCATCCTCCAGCTCCGCCTCGAAATACCGGGAACCATCGCCGGGCGCGTAGTAACCCAGAACATCCAATGGCATTTCGCAGGCATGCAGCCCATTTCTGCACAGTTCAATGTCGCCCTCGACCTCCACCGTCTTGCCAAACTCATACTGGAATCCACGGCATTTCATGTCCTTGTCTGTTGCCTTGTAAACCTTCATCTTCCATCCCTCTTTCTTATCGCCTTTTTGGCGCTCTCGCGCCTTGCGATGTTCATGCTGTAAAAATCAGCCTCGCTGTACGCTGCGTACCGCTTTGCCTTGTCGGTCTGAACGTCCTGTAAATACACAGCATAGTCCTCGCACCGGCCGTGACACTTCGCGTGTCTGCGCTGGCAGCCCTTGCAGGGCGGAGCCGTCCGGTTCACAAGCCCAATCATTCCCACTTCACCATCGCTTTCACCACACCGGCCTGCGCTGTGTGCTCCGGCTCGTCCTCCACCTCCGGCAGCGTCAGGCACCACGCCACCAGCACCAGCAGCATCACCCACAGGACGATTGCCACTACCCACATACGCCTGCACCATCTTCTGGTGCGGCACATCCGGGAGTATTCCCGCGCCCGCCTGTTCCGCTCTCTCACCGTCCCAGCGCCTCCACGCCCTTGACGATAGCCCAGCTCAGCCACGCCGCGCCGATAAACGCCAGCGTCCATGCAAACCACGTCATTTCGCACCTCCGATCATCATCAGCTTCTCCTCGTCTGTGAAGTGCAGCACGCTGTCCAGCGCCCACACCTCCTCGATCGACCACTTTGTCTTTCCGCTCATCCGATAGGACATCTGCGTCTCTGTCATGCCCACAGCCTGTCCCAGCTCCTTGTTGGTACGGATCAGCGCCCGTCCCATCGCGCCGCGTACCGCGCTCTCAAACCCGCGCTTCCGCTTCGCCGTCTGCTGCGGCCTCAACATTTCTTCTTCCTCTCGATGATGGCATCCAGCGCGGTTTCCATCCGCTTCTGAATGTCCTTCGGCTTCTTCACGCCGTTCAGGATTTGGCACACATACGCCTTTCCGATCCCCAGCTCCGCGCCCAGCTCGGCGTAGGTAATGCGGTTGTTGTGCATCCTCCCGATCAGTCGTCCCGTCCATGCTTCCGGCATTTCTTTTCTCCTTTCAAATTTATAGTTGCAAAAGTTTACTTTTCGTGATACCATAAAGTTGCCACACATCATGAATCACGAGGTTCTTATGACCAGATACGATCTTCTTTCCGTCCTTCTGGACAACGGCGGCGAAATGGAGCAGTCCCAGCTGTTGAACAAATTCCCGGACAACCAAGTTACCGCCGAAGGCTTTTTCCAAATGCTTCTGGATGACCGCTGCATCAAATGCGGCAAAGAGCCGTGGTCAACTGTCTCCATCACATTCAAAGGCAAAGCCCTTTACTCACAGCTTGATCAGGAAAAGAAAGACCACGACGAGGAACGCGCCTACATTCGAACCGTAAATCACAGCTCTCGCAATATCGCAATAATAGCCGCGTGCGCTGGTGTTATCGCCGCCGTCTTGTCTTTTATCCAACTCCTTATGCTCCTTCGGGGATAACCGCCGTAAATGGCTCACCAGCACCCAAATGTTCCCGATCAATACAGCGGTGCAGTACTGAAAGGCCAATACTGCTCCTGCGCCCATTCTCTCACCACCTCTCTTTGCAAACGCTAACATATTCAACTTGCAAACATATAATAACGCTATCTAAGTAAACCGTCAAGCCAAAAACGCAAACTAACGCAACTTTGGCTGATTGTACAAAATATGTCGAGGTAATTTGTATGTTTTTTCAAAACTTCCTTCGCTTATGTAACAGCGTAAATAAAAAGCCGTCATCTGTTGCACTTGATTTGGGCATTGCAAAATCAACTGTTTCCCGTTGGAAAGAGGGTTCCGCGCCTCATCCGGCAACGCTTCAAAAACTGGCCGACTATTTCAACGTTCCTGTGGAATCCCTGACCGAAGAGCAAAAAGAAACCGCGCCCACCGTTACCGATGAGCGCGATCTTGAAATGCTGTCTTTGCTGTCCCGCCTTACGCCGGAGCAGAAGAAGATGCTTCTTCTCCAGATAAAAGGGCTTTTGCCGCCGCAAGAATAATGTCTTTCTCCGCCTCCCCCAGCTGCACAAACAGGTTTATCAACTCTCTGTCCATTTTCTTCCCCTTTCTTACGTCAAATCGTCCAATTTATCTCCAGTGTTTTATTCAGTTGTACTAAAATCCCCTGCAATTTCTTCACCAAGTTGTATAATAAGTGCCAGAAAGGGGGTGTGGTTTTGTGGATAATTCCACGGAAGATGCCGGAACTGTTCGCTATCAATTAAAAAATGTGCCGCCGACAAACCTATTTGGTGACCAGCAGAATCATATCGAACAATGCAAACCCGCCCCGAAGCCGAAGAAAAAAGTTTTGTGGATAATTATTTTATGCCTTTGCCTCTTTGTCGGCGGATTTTGTTATGGAGATTCCGTCGGATACGAGCGGGCAAAGGACGAATGGTACCACTACGGATACAAAGACGGCGAGAAAGCCGGATATTCGAAAGGGAAAACAGCCGGTTACAATTCAGGTTATACAAAGGGGTACAACACGGGGTACAGTAACGGATATAATGCTGGGTATGAAGACGCCCAACCATCATACAGTTATACGCCATACGTTGATTACACAGTTTATATTACGGCAACAGGCTCCAAGTACCACAGGTGGGGATGTCAGTACCTGCGCTCAAGCTGTTATTCCATTTCACTGACCGACGCAATCGCCAGCGGATACACGGCATGTTCCGTGTGCAGCCCATAGTTTAGGCGCCCCCGCCGCCTCCGCAACGGCGGCGGGGACTTGCAGCAGCCACGCCAACCATCACGCCTGTCTGCTGCGGCTTTACCGTAGCAGTTTTAAGTTGGGTCGGTCAACGCCAAAAAGGGGAAACCGCGGTTTTCTCGCAACAGAATTAGGATAATTGACCGCCAAAAAGGGGAAAAGAGGGAAAAATGGAAGATACGTTAAAGGAATTGTGCCGCAAAGCACGGGATCGACAGAATATCACCATTCAGGACCTGGCAGACGAAACCGGAATTTCCATATCCACCATCGGAAACTTTTTTGCTTCCAAATCCAAAGCGCCCAACGTCTATAATGCCGGAGCCATCTGCGCCACCCTCGGGGTGTCTCTTGACGAATACTTCGGGATAGAGCCGGTCATAACTACAGAAGATGAATTGGCGCAGGCCAACGAACAGCTTGCGCATCAAAAACAGATCCATGACGCCGATGTGCATATAGCCCGTCTTGAGGGTGGCATAGAGCAGATGAAGAAAACCATTGAATACCAGCGCAAGAAAGTAAGGGACACCAAATTTGCCATTTATGGCCTTATGCTCTTGTGTGCCATATTTATGGCTGTTATCGTGGGATATATTTTTTTTGACTACTGCGTCCCTAACCAAGGACTTATTCAGGGAGGGCAGGCCGGTGTATTCGCATGGCTCGTCTTTTTGTTGCTTGCCGCCGGTATCGGCATATTTGCCGCTGTTTTTATCATGTACTTGCGTTACGCAAGGAAACACACACCAGACTTCAGAGAATAAAACATTCGTTCTATTTTACACAGACATTGTACATCACAAGTTTCTTGTTTTCAATAGACGTAATTCACAAGTTTCTTGTTGTATTTTTGTATGTAACCCCCATTGGAGGTACCCCATGAAAATACCAAAAGCCACACAGCTGCCATCCGGCAACTGGAACGTTAACGTTATGATCGACGGTCGGCGCATCTCCGTTACCGCACCCACCAAGCGCGAGGCGGAAAACGAAGCCGCCGCCCTGAAGTCCGGCGCCAAGCGTTCCGTGTCAAAATCTTTTTTGTCGGTAGGTGAAGCCATAGACGAGTATATCGCCAGCCGCGACGCGATCTTGTCGCCATCCACCATTGCCGGCTATAAGCGAATACGGGCAAATGCCATGCCCGAGCTTATGAGCGTACCGGTGGATAAGCTCACGCCGCAGGCTGTTCAGAGATCGGTCAACGTAATGGCAAAAACAAAGTCCCCTAAAAGTGTCCGAAATGCACACGGCCTTTTAAGTGCCGCCCTGTCCGTCTACCGGCCTGATTTGGTTCTTCGTACCGCGCTGCCCCAAAAAGAGAAATACGACATAGCCATACCGTCAGGGGACGATGTAGCCGCCATTATGCACGCGGCAAAAGGCACGGAGGCGGAGCTACCCATTATGCTTGCCATGTGGCTTGGGCTGCGCATGTCTGAAATATTGGGGCTGAAATGGCAGGACATAGACGAGAATACATTGCACATACGCCGCGCCCTGATAGACGAAGGTGAAAAGACCACAAAGACATATTCGTCCCAGCGGGACTTGCCGATTCCACCTTACATACGCCAGCTGTTGGAGGCTGCGCCTAAAACCTCCGACCACATTGTTCCGCTTTCTCGCCGAGGCGTGTATGTGCGATTTCAAACCGTCTGCCGCCGCGCAGGCGTACAGCACTACCGTTTCCACGATCTCCGCCACATTAACGCCTCCGTTATGCTAGCTCTTAACGTGCCGAACAAGTACGCGCAGGAGCGCATGGGTCACGCCTCAGACAATATGCTCAAAACGGTCTACCAGCACACCATGACAGCCGAAGCTATCGCTGTCGCCGCAAAGGTAGACGATTATTTTAACTCAAAATTACAGATGGAATTACAGACGAAACAGAAATAATGTAGTAATTACAATGCTTTCAAGCGCTATAACACAGGGTTCGAATCCCCGACGAGGCACCAGAAACAAAGCCACCCCTAAGGGGTGGCTTTGTTTATGTCATAACGCAACACTATAGATTTTTTTCGAAATTTACTTTCAAAAAATCGTCGTATGACAGCAATAAAACCTGGACGCGCAGAGCTCACTCGCCTTTTGATTCTTCAGTTGTGTCAGAGACTGCTCCTTCCAGCAGATCTGTCACTACCTGATTAAGCTGTGCGGCATTCTTAGCAGTAATGACCGGCGTGTCTGACTGGGACTCAATGTCTTTTCTGGTTCGTCCAGCCACCTGACCGCCCGCCTTGGCAACTGCCAAATTCTCTTGGAAGGTCGTTGGTTTGCGATCTCTTGAAAACTGAGTGGTAGTGGCCTCCGCCAGCATATTCAGTACCAGTTCCAGCGTAGTCATGTTATCACGAAGGTTTTCCTTTTTCAAGCCCTTCAGATTTTTGTACTGCCGGGTGGACATGCCAGACCAGGCTCGGGAAATCTCGTCCGTGAGGATGGCGTACTCTACGCCTTTCTGCACACCGCGGGCATCCCATTCATCCGTCAGTTCTTTACGGACCTGGATGGCCTGCAGCCGCTGATTGATCCACTCACGGCTGTAACCCTTCTTGAGATAGGTTTCCAGAGCGCGGTCAATGGTCAGCTCCGGGTCGATGGTCTCCTCGATACGCTCTCGACCGACCTGTGCCAGCCACAACTTGAACGGTTCTGCCTTCGGGGAAGGAATAGACTGGATGATTCGGAGAAGCTGCTCGGTATCGGCTACATCAGTCAATCGTTTTTTGCCATCCGAAGCGGTCATTTTCAACTGGTTACAAGCTGTAACCGTTTCATTTCCCTCATCCTTCAGGCGTTTCTTCGTTACCTTCCAGTAGTTACGAGCTGCCTGATAATCTGGCTGATCAGTCAGCACAGCTACCACATCAACGACGGAAAAGTACCATTCTTCCTTTTCCTCATCCCATGCGGTTCGAATACGCTTGTTTTCGAACAGTTGGATATTATCGTTTTGTGCCATTTGAATCACCTCGTTCTGTCATGAATTCTTTCAAAAGTCCTTGGCAGCCATCCAGCACATCCTGCCAGGTCGCCTCGAAGTCCTCGGTGTACCATGGGTCTGCCACATTGCCGGGATGGGCGGTATGATCCATCAGGAGGGACATCTTGCCGACATAGTCGCCGCCGCAGATACGGTACATATCCCGGAGGTTGGCCTGGTCCATGCC
>OLRV01000420.1_pt1 | contig 42099 bp, 33 predicted proteins | sample 1672421 | NCBI WGS metagenome assembly OLRV01 (sample SAMEA3136684, study PRJEB25190) | human gut metagenome | biome: human gut; feature: human-associated habitat; material: faeces | place: Austria | collected 2013
GGCCGCGAGTAGCGCGAACGGCGGCCGCGAGTAGCATTACCGGCGGCCGCGAATCGATGACCATATCGGGACGCCGTGGAAAATCTGGCGGAACAAACAACGGCAAAGCGGCTTTTCAACTTTCCTTCACGCCTCTTTCCATTCCTCAATCGTTCCCGTCTGCGAAGAAAAGACGACGCCGATTTTCCGTACAGGGCGCTTGTCGGCAACGTATGACCGCGCATATCCCTTCTCTTCTATCTGGCGGAGGGCTTCATCGGCTGTACCGTCCAGCTTAAATTCGAAGATGAACACGGCGGCGGGCGTTTCGATGATGCAATCGGCACGGCCCTCGCTCTGACGTTTCTCCGTCAAAATGGTATAGGTGCTCATAAGACGGAAAATGAGGTAGAAAGTATAGTGGAAGTAGCGCTCCCTCTCGCGCTCATTTTCCTTGCGCCGCATCGTATAGGGAATGCTGGCGAAAAAGGCCGTGAGCTGTTTGCGCAGAAGAGAGAGGTTGCCGGCTTCGATTGTCTGCACCCACTCCATAGCCTCAACGGCCGTGTCGCGCGAGACTTGAAGGTAGTTGTTGGCCACTAAACTGACAAAGCCTTCCTTCACTTCCTTGTTGGGGAAGTCGAGCAAAAAGGTGTTGAAGCGGCGATTGAACCCCTTGATGGTCAGGTAGCCGCTTTGGTAGATCATGGCCAGCGGATTCTCTGCATCGGCCTTGTAATCAACGAAATCTGCTGGGCGGTAATAATGTCCCGTCAGGTCATTCAGGTTCTCGTGGTTGTGTTGCAGGAGACGGATGAGGTAAGTCGGTGTGCCAGTTGAAAACCAGAAACTATCGAGGCGGCGCTTGTCGAAAGCATTGAGCAGACTGAAGGGATTGAACATATCCGTCATGCCGCTGCTGAAATGATAGCCGTCGTATTGTTCCTCAAGGAGCTCCACCATCTTGTCTGTGTCCACGTCATAAATCTCAGCCAGTTCGCCGACAGGCTGCATCAGGTTTTCCAGCAATTCGACTTTAGAGATACCGCAAATGGCCTCGTAGTTGTCGTCCATACTGATGTCCTTGGGCTGGTTGAACCCGCTGAAAACGCTCACCTGCGAAAATTTCGTCACCCCCGTGAGCAACACGAAACGCAAATGGGCATCGGCGGCCTTGAAAGCGGAATAAAAACCTTTGAGGATGCCCCGATTGTGGTCTTCAATCAACACTTCGTTGCCATTCCCGTCTTTCATTCTGAGCCCCGAATCCATCACATCGAGCAGCGGTTTGTCGTATTCGTCCACCAAGACAACACAACTTTTTCCCGTCTGGCGGTGAACCTGTTCCAAAATATTGCAGAAACGGCGGCCGAAATCGAGGTCGCTGCTGTTTTCCACGAGATATTCGTTCTCCCATTTTGCAAGATAGTCGTTGAGCGTGCTGCCCAACACATCGGGCTTCTCGAAGTTTAATCCGTTGAAATCAAGGTGAAACACCGTGTGTTTCTCCCAGTTTTTTTCCATCCCGTCAATGGCCAGGCCTTTGAAGAGTTCGCGCTCACCTTTGAAATAATATTCAAGGGTGGACACAAGAATGCTCTTGCCAAACCGCCGGGGGCGACTCAGGAAATAGGTTTTTCCTCTGGTGACCATGTCGTACACCAGAGCTGTCTTGTCCACGTAGACGAATCCGCCCTCACGCAAAAACTTGAAGTCTTGTATTCCAATGGGATATTTCATAATGAAGCAAATGGAGATGATTTGCGAAGATACAAATTATTTGCCGGATGCTGGTAATGGTAAGTAGGTTTCTTATGCCTTGTCTTTCACCATTACTGAAAAAAGCGGCCGTTTTCCAAGCGGCGGATTTCCTCACAACGACGGGCTTTGCTGCCCCATCACAAAAAAAGTGAATTTTACGCCCTCGCATTGAATAAAAAGACCTACCTTTGTGCTATCGGAAAAACCGAATCTATATGCTGAATAATTCTCATCTATCAAGACTGATACACGAGCAGGCCGCAAAATACGGCCAACGCACCGCCCTTTCATGGCGCGACTATGAAGAAGGCGTGTGGAAGCCCGTGTCGTGGAATGAATTTTCAAGACTGGTGCGCCTCACCTCCGTTGGACTCCTCACGCTGGGCGTGAAAGTGCAGGAGAACGTTGCCGTCTTTTCACAAAACAAACCTGAAGGTCTCTATGTGGACTTCGGGGCTTTTGGCATACGTGCCGTCACCATCCCGTTCTATGCAACGAGCAGCAGCGCACAGGTGGCCTACATGGTCAACGATGCCGCCATCCGCTTCGTGTTTGTCGGCGAACAGGAGCAATACGACACGACCTTCAGCGTGATTTCTGTCTGCCCGACGCTCGAGAAAATCATCATCTTCTCGCGCGACGTGGTGCGACACGAAAACGACCATCTCTCGGTCTACTTCGACGAGTTTCTCGCTGAAGCGGAGAAACACAAAGCCGAACTGACGCCGAAGGTGGACGCGCTCACCGCTGAAAGCACGCTCGAAGACACGGCCAACATTCTCTATACCTCGGGAACAACGGGCAACAGCAAGGGCGTAATCATCACCCACGGCATGTATCATGCCGCCATCCCTGAAAATGATGCCGTTCTTCCGCTGTCGGAAAAAGACGTCATTCTGAATTTCCTGCCCTTCACCCACATCTTCGAACGCGCCTGGTCATATCTCTGCCTCGCTGAAGGTGCACGCCTGGCCATCAACCTGCGTCCCAACGACATCTTGCAATCGCTGCAGGAGGTCCACCCGACTTGCATGAGCAGTGTGCCGCGCTTCTGGGAAAAGGTGTACCAGGGTGTCATGGAGCGCATCGAAACGACATCGGCCTTGGAGCGCCGCCTGATTCTGGGCGCACTGAAAGTGGGGGCACGCTGCTGGACGGAATACCTCTCGAAGGGGAAAACGCTGCCGCCGTTGCTCCGCATGAAATATGCTTTCTACCAGCGAACGGTGGTGAAAACGCTCCGCAAAACGCTCGGACTTGAAAACGCCAACTTCTTCCCGACGGCCGGAGCCGCCGTTTCGCCAGAGGTGGAGAAATTCGTACACGCCGCTGGCATCTGCATGGTGGTGGGCTACGGACTGACGGAATCAACGGCCACCGTTTCCTGCGACTTCATCGGAAAGCCCACAACGCTGGGCTCCGTGGGACGCGTCATCGGAGGCGTGGAAATCAAGTTTGGAGAAAACGACGAAATTCTGCTGCGCGGAAAGAGCATCACACCGGGCTACTACAAGAAGGAGGACGTGACGCGCGAAACGATTGACGAGGACGGATGGTTCCACACGGGCGACTCTGGATATATGAAAGACGGAGAACTCTTCCTCAAGGAACGCATCAAAGATCTCTTCAAGACGTCTAACGGAAAATATATCGCGCCGCAGATGATTGAGTCGAAATTCGTCATCGACAAATTCATCGACCAGACTGTCATCGTGGCCGACGAACATAAATTCGTCTCCGCGCTCATCGTGCCCAACTACGACTTGCTCCGCAAATATGCCGAAGAAAACGGCCTTGGTGCGCTCGAAAGCCGCGAAGCGCTCTGCGCCTCACCGGAAATCCACGAGATGATTAAAGACCGCATCGACCTCCTGCAGCAAGACCTCGCACACTATGAACAGGTGAAACGCTTCATCCTCCTGCCGAAACCGTTTACCATCGCCACTGGGGAACTGACCAATACGCTGAAGGTGAAACGACGCGTGGTCTACGAAAAATACGCCAAGGAGATCGAACAAATCTATATTGACGCTGAAAAAGAAACGAAGAAATAAATGATTACCGCCGAACAACTTAAAGAAGCTAAGGACCGCGTCGAAGCGCTCAACCGCTATCTCGACATCGACGCCAAGAAAATTCAACTCGAAGAAGAGCAACTGCGCACTCAGGCACCGGGATTCTGGGACGACGCCAAGAAGGCTGAGGAACAGATGAAGAAGGTGAAGTCGCTCGAGAAATGGATCGAGGGATACAAGGAAGTGAAAACGCTCGTTGACGAATTGGAACTGGCGTTCGACTTCTATAAGGAGGAGATGGTGACGGAACAGGAGGTTGACGAAGCCTATGCCAAAACCATCGAAACCGTGGAAGCACTGGAGCTCAAGAACATGCTGCGACAGGAGGAAGACCCGATGAGTTGCGTGCTCAAAATCAACTCTGGCGCTGGCGGTACGGAAAGCCAAGACTGGGCATCGATGCTGATGCGCATGTATATGCGATATGCCGAAGCACAGGGATATAAAGTGACCATCTCCAACTTGCAAGACGGCGACGAAGCCGGCATCAAGACGGTCACGATGGAGGTGGAGGGCGACTATGCCTACGGATACCTCAAAAGCGAAAACGGCGTCCACCGACTCGTGCGTGTCTCGCCATACAATGCACAGGGAAAGCGCATGACGTCGTTTGCCTCTGTCTTCGTCACACCGCTGGTTGACGACACCATCGAGGTGTATGTCGACCCGTCGAAAATCTCTTGGGACCTCTTCCGCTCTGGCGGCGCCGGCGGACAGAATGTCAACAAGGTGGAAACGGGTGTGCGCTTGCGCTACCAATATAAAGACCCAGACACGGGAGAGGAAGAAGAAATCCTCATCGAAAATACGGAAAGCCGAAAGCAGCTCGAAAACCGCGAAAACGCCATGCGACTCCTCCGCTCACAACTCTATGACCGCGCCCTCCAAAAACGAAAAGCGGCACAGGCCAAGATTGAAGCGGGAAAGAAAAAAATTGAATGGGGAAGCCAAATCCGAAGCTACGTGTTTGACGACCGCCGCGTGAAAGACCATCGCACGGGATTCCAAACGAGCGACGTGAACGGCGTGATGGACGGCAAAATCGACGGATTCATCAAGGCGTACCTCATGGAATTTGCCGAAACGGATGCTGAACAGGCTTAAGGAGACAAACTGACTGTTCCTTATCTATATCTAAAAACAAGCAACGGGACAGGTGGAGACGGCAAGTGGAAGGACAATTATGAACATCCCTTCCGCAGCCCCTTCCCTTCCTGTGTGCACAAAGACCATTTACTACCATGAACCAAAAACACCAAGCAAAACTCAAGGCCCGCGAAGCACGCCAGGCCCGCCGCGTCATCAACGGCATTTTCATCGGCCTCATCGTCCTCATGATTTTGTTCCTCCTCTGCTACTATTTCTTCTTCGGATGATTAGCAGGTGAGGAGAAAAACGGCCTGTAACGTAGGGTATTCAAAATAAAGAAAATTCTCTGCGCGGTTTTGAGCCCAATAGCAAGTGGCGTAGCATGCGCACATGATAAACGAACAAAGCGCGAAAAGGAGCGCCCTGAAAGGGCAGCAAGTTCGTAGCCCAGGGCAACGCCCTGGGTATCAGCGTATAAATGACTACGCCCTGTAAGGGCAAAAGTATGGGCGAATGGTTGCCTTTTACTTTTGCCCTTACAGGGCGAAGGAACGGGGAACACGGCACCCAGGGCGTTGCCCTGGGCTACGAACTTGCTGGGCTTTCAGCCCGCACAGAGCCGCAGATAGGGCTTTTGGTAAAGAGGCACCAGCGTCCCTTTCAGGGGCAGCGGCGCCACCCTCGCCATATTATTTGGTCAAAAATCGTGCAGCATTTTTCAAAATTTTGAACACCCTACCTGTAACGGGCCATCTAAACAATGGGCAGACACCGCAAAATGGTTGCCGCTGCCTGCCAGCAAGACGACATTAAAAAATGGCACTGGAAATAGAACGCAAATTCTTGGTGACGGGCGATTATAAATCGCGCGCCACGTCTCACTCGCGCATCGTTCAAGGCTATATCTGCAGCGAACGCGGGAGAACTGTGCGTGTCCGCCTACGCGACGAACGCGGCTATCTCACCATCAAGGGACCTTCAAACAACGGAGGGCTCTCGCGCTATGAGTTTGAACACGAAATATCGAAAGACGAAGCGCTCTCGCTCTTCCGTCTCTGCGAACCTGGCATCGTCGACAAAATCCGCTGGCTCGTGCCGGCAGGCCGCCACACGTTTGAAGTGGACGAGTTCTTCGGCGAAAACGAAGGCCTCGTTGTGGCCGAAGTGGAACTGGGCAGCGAAGACGAAGCTTTTGAACGCCCCGATTTTCTGGGAAAGGAAGTGACTGGCGACCGCCGCTATTATAATTCCTCGCTCCGCATACGGCCATACAGCCAATGGGAAAAGGAGTAAAATCCATAGACCGCGCAGCAAAGGCAACGGGACAAGCAACCAGGCCAATGGGTCAAGGAATGAGCAAGGATGTCTCTCCGAAGAAAGGGAAAGCAGTTCTCTCATAAACGCTGACCGCAGCAATAATCGCTGGCAAGCCGTCGCAACAGCCAGCCGCCATTGCCAAGTCCCTAAAAAACCAACTCCCCCCTACAATCGGAGCACAAAAAAGGGAAAAATGTGCAGGAATAAGCCAATTTTTCACGCAAATACTTGGCCGTCTTAATAATAAGGACTATTTTTGCAGCCAAAAGAAGGATACTAATACATTCACTAATAAATTCAAATTAAGAAACTATGTCTGATATTGAAGCAAAAGTAAAAGAAATCATCTGTGACAAATTGAGCGTTGATGAAGCTGAAGTAACGAACGAAGCAAGCTTCGCCAACGACCTCGGTGCTGACTCTCTCGACACTGTAGAGCTCATCATGGAATTTGAAAAGCAGTTCAAGATCACTATTCCCGACGATCAGGCCGAGAAGATCTCTACTGTAGGTGATGCTATCAGCTACATCGAGGAGCACATCAAGTAAGTAATGGTTTCCATTGCTTTTTGAGAGCACACCTCTCATCCCCCCAAGGGGGGGAGGACTGCAAACTTCACGGCGGCCATAACGACGGTCTCGGGATTTTGTGTCCTCCCTCCCTTGGAATGTTTAGACATATTCGCTGAGCAATGGCGAAAAAAGGCTGCACCAACTGCCCCCTCTTCTTTTCCCGTTGCCGAATAGCGCCTGACTCTTCACATTGTGGCGCCGCGCGTCTGCCATCCATCTGACGCGAGGCGCGACAGTGGCATTTGGGTGGACGGAGGAGAAAGCATACCGCCGAAATCATTGGTTGAACGGTTTGGCAGAACATTGGCAGGATTTGACAGACGCCAATGGTTCTGGCTTCATTTAAAGAGGAACCCTGAGGTTTCCAAAAGGGCATTCAAAACGAACGAAGGGCATTCCCGACATTCAGGAAGTAATGATGAACCATTACTAAATCTTTTCCATGCCCTGCATGAAGCTTCGCGCAGACTTTCCACCAACGGTTCCGGCCTCTTGCCCATCATCCGCTACCGATGTACGGCTCCAGGCTTTAGTCCGCAGAACTGGTTTGCGCCAGTTCCTATGGTAATGGCGAAAGAATGAATTTACGACATTCAACCATTACGCAGGCGAAAGGGGTCTATACATTCCCCAACAAACATTTTTTGATTAAACCATCTGAGCAGGAAACAAGAAACCGATGGGCCAACGGCCCAGCAACAGACACCTGCGAAGCATACACATTTAATATATATGGAATTAAAAAGAGTAGTCGTAACAGGTCTTGGTGCGCTCACCCCACTGGGCCACACAGCTCCCGAAACATGGGAAAACCTTTTGAAAGGTGTCAGCGGCGCTGGCCCCATCACACACTTCGACGCTTCTAAGTTTAAAACGCAGTTTGCCTGCGAAGTGAAGGACTTCAAGGTAACCGACTATATCGACCGCAAGGAAGCCCGCAAGATGGACCTCTATGAGCAGTATGCCCTCGTTGCTGCCATGGAAGCTGTCAAAGACTGCGGCGTTGACCTCGAATCAGTCGACAAGAACCGCATCGGCGTTGTTCTCGGCGTTGGTATCGGCGGTATCCACACCTTCGAAGAAGAAGCTGGCAACTACGCCATCAACGGCGAAGAAATGGGTCCGAAATACAATCCTTTCTTCATTCCTAAGATGATCGCCGACATCGCTGCCGGAGAAATCTCCATCAAATATGGCTTCCACGGCCCTAACTACACCACCACTTCGGCTTGCGCTTCTTCAACGAACGCCTTCGCCGATGCTTTCAACCTCATCCGTTTGGGCAAAGCCAACATGATGGTGACTGGCGGCGCCGAAGCAGCCATCTGGCCCGCAGGTGTCGGTGGTTTCACCGCCATGCACGCCCTCTCAACCCGCAACGACGACCCTAAACACGCCAGCCGTCCGTTCAGCGCCAGCCGCGATGGTTTCGTTATGGGTGAAGGTGCTGCCTGCCTCATTCTTGAAGAACTCGAGCACGCAAAGGCACGCGGTGCGAAGATCTATTGCGAAGTAGCCGGCGTTGGTATGTCTGCCGATGCCCACCACATCACGGCCAGCCATCCGGAAGGCCTCGGTGCACACCTCGTTATGAGCAACGCACTCGAAGATGCTGAAATGACGCCTGAAGACATCGACTACATCAACGTTCACGGCACTTCAACGCCTGTTGGTGACATCTCTGAGGTGAAGGCCATCACGAAGCTCTTCGGCGAACACGCCTACAAGCTCAACATCAGCTCAACGAAGTCTATGACGGGTCACTTGCTCGGCGCTGCCGGCGCTCTCGAAGCAATGGCTTGCTGCTTGGCTGTTCAGAACGACATCGTTCCGCCAACCATCAACCACGAAGATGACGACCGCGACGAACGCATCGACTACAACCTCAACTTCACCTTCAACGAAGCACAGAAGCGCCCCATCCGCGCTGCCTTGAGCAACACGTTCGGCTTCGGCGGACACAACGCCTGCTGCATCGTCAAGAAGTTTGAAGACTAAGACTTTAAGTAGATGGGAAAATTGCCTTTAGTAATGGTCGCGACCATTACCAAAGGCTGAAAATTCCCATAGTGAACATAAATTAAATTGCCCAGTAACTTCGGATAATTGGTGTCGTGCTTTTCCATCAGCCAATTACCGAAGTTATTGTTTTACCTAAGCAGAAGTCGGGAACAAGGAAGTTCCAAGAACCAATGGCAGCAAATGGCCCACAACCAACCCACCAACCTGCCAAAAAGAAGCCATACAACCCATGAAAAGAGTCCGGTTTCCAGAGAGAATCCCGGCATTTTCCCATGAAATCTGTGTGAGATACCAAAAATAAATTCTGTGACAACTCAGGGTCACTCCGTCTGGAAGAAAGTCCAAACATAAGTAATGGTGAAAGAATAAGTTGAACAATTTTGACCTGTATTTTTGTTGGTTTTGGAATTTGGAAAAGGGAGCATAGCGGGCTATGTGACCGATGACAAATTTCAAAAACGGCAAAAAGACAGGGCATAAGAATAGAATGCCTTATTCCTCTCCTCAAAATTGTTCAAGTTATTTTTTTACCATTACTTAGAAGTAATCCTCCGCCTTGACGCATTGAAGCGCAATAGCACCTTCTCGAAACGCTGCCCTATCCCCCTGCGCCGCCAATCTATTTCCACGATTGCTCAAGGCGTTGCAAAGGATTTCCACGCAGTCTCCATGAGTTTCCACCCCTTCTCCGCAAGATTTCATCGGCATACTCCTCTCCTCAGAATTGTTCAAGTTGTTGTTTGACCATAACTTAAACGGAATATCCCCCTCCCGCTCCCTGCATCCAAAACATCCTCCCATGGTAGTTAATCTAATCGACAGAGTGAAGCATTCCTTCAGCAAAGACAAGAAGCTCTCCTCTGCATTATACGGAATACTCGGATTTTATCCACACAATCTTGAATTTTACCGCGCCGCGCTGGCCCACAAATCGCAGAGCTACCGCAACCGCGCTGGTAAACCTGTCAACAACGAGCGTCTGGAATATCTTGGCGATGCCATCCTCGAAGCCGTTGTGAGCGACATCGTCTACCACCGCTACCCGCGCAAACGTGAGGGCTTCCTCACCAGCACGCGCAGCAAAATCGTGCAACGCTCTTCGCTCAACAAACTCTCTGCCGACCTCGGCCTCGACCGCCTCATCAAGACGACGGCTCAACCAGGACCGCGCAGCAACAACATCGGCGGAAACGCCTTTGAAGCGCTTATGGGCGCTGTTTACCTCGACCGTGGCTACCACCACTGCCAATGGTTTATCGAGAAACGCATCATCGGCCGCCTGCTCGACATCGACGGCGTGGCCAATAAGGAAGTGAACTTCAAGAGCAAACTCCTTGAATGGACGCAGAAAAACCGCATCCTGGCTGAATACAAACTCGAAGAGAAAGCCGACGAAAACAACGGCACACAGCTCTTCCACAGTTCGGTCGTGCTGGAAGGCATCGTTGCCGGAACGGGCGAAGGACACTCAAAGAAGGAAAGCCAGCAGATTGCAGCGAAGGAGGCGCTCACCAAACTGCGCCGCGAACCGAAATTCCTCGACAGCATCTACCGCGCCAAAGAGAAGCGCACGGCGATGGAGGCCGATGAGGTGTGCGTGGTGCCACGCATCGACGAAATTGAGGAGGAGATTGCTCAGGAAGCCAAACCGCATGTGAGCCGCAATGCCAAACTGGCACCGTCGCGCACACCGAAAGCGAAGAAAAATGCCGCCAAACCAGCCGCTGCTGAGGAAAAGGGCGACAACAAACCGGCAACAGGCGCTAAACGCGCTCCGAAACAGACCGCTAACAACGAGGCCACCACTGCCTCGGCAAAGCAGAATGAACAGCCCAAACGCAACGAGGGCCGAAAGGAGCAGCAGAATGCCGCCCAGAAGGACATGAAGCAAGGTGCTGAACCTTCACAGAAGGAGAATGCACCGTCTCAGAAAGACAACGCACAGCCTCAAAAGGGAAATGCCCCATCTCAAAAGGACACGGCTCAGAACCAAAAGGATAATCCCGCTGCACAAAAAGAGGCTGACGCTTCGCAGAAACAGCAGAAGTCGGCCCAGAAGTCGGCCGATAATGCCCAAAGAAACGCTGACGCCTCTCAGAAAAACGGCGAAGCCGCCCCAAAAAACGCGGAAGCCGCCCAGAGAAAAAAGAACGCTTCAAGCGAGGAATACAATGCTCCGACGTCTGCGGAACCTTATGACGAAACTCTGCAGGACACCTCTGACGCTGACATGCGCCAGGAACGTGCCCCACGTCGCCGTCCTTCACGCCGCTCGCGCCGCGCCACCGCCCTTCCTCCCGTAGACGGTACGCCACGCAACGAAGCTGAAGCCGAGCGCGAAGCCATCGTGCGCCAAGCTGAAGAGGCTGCCTACAGCCAAGAATAAATCGTTTACAGCCAAGGATGAACCATCCAATGCCAAATAACCCGCAGGCATACGTGGCTTGACTTCCCCAAAATCAAAGTCCCGGCCTGCACGATTCTTTTAAGCGTTCCGAACATGCTGACCCTTTCGCTCAGCGCGTTCGGAACGCTTTTTTAATACGCCAACTCCTTGCTGAAACTTACGCATCGAAGGAAGAACCACGCCCTTCAAAGGAAGGCGGGAGCAGAGATGGAAAACACGATGTGAGAAAGGAGGTTTTTCTTGCAAAATACATGAGTGTACCACGTGTACACCAGGCTAAAGCAAGGAGAAAGCAGTGTGGAAAAACTATATATCGCTTTCGCTCACCTATACACTGACCTTTATTAGCAAAAATAATGTATTTGATTTTCAGAGTATTATAAACTTTTATATCTATATCAACAACGATATGAGGTTGTATGGGTTGGAAAGTATCTATAATTTTGCATCTGAAAACAACACGCAGAACATTAACCGACCTAAACCTTCTAACTTACTAAACTCAGACGGCGATTCATCGCCAACAGTTCCGTGCAACGGCACTATTACCCTTCACACAAAAAAGGGTTCCCTGCACACACATGAGAGCGCTCTCCACACACAAGAGGTTGCTATTCATTTACGAGGGGTGCCGTTGCACTAAAGGAACTGCGCAAGATGATTGGCGCACAGACCACACGCCGTTATCCTGATGTATGTCACTGGAAGAACACAAACCTACTTTGCAATCCCCAAAACCATCGTAATTTTTCTTCATAACCAATGGTTTGCCCCGTTCACGTGGAAACACATGAATGGGGCATTGATTATTTTTGCCCCTCCCGCCACAAGAAGCCGGGCAAAAATCGTATATTTGCGCTGCAATGGCAGGCAGACATTTCTTTTTTCACGTCCTGGTTCCTGCACACCTATTTATAAGTAGGTGGTCAAAATTCTTTTTTAATATATGCCAAGAGCATTATTCATACATTTGAAACGTCCTCTCGGGCGCATCTACTTAAAACACAAAATCACTATGAATACAATCAAAAACACGGTTGCCACACGCGTCAAGCAACTGCAAAAATGGATGGAGGAGGAACGCCTCGACGCTTTCATCGTTCCCACCATCGACCCCCACAACAGCGAATATACCCCCGACCACTGGAAGGCCCGCGAATGGCTCACGGGATTCGACGGTTCTGCTGGCACAGCCGTGGTGCTGGCGGAAAACGGCGGAGCGCTCTGGACCGACTCGCGCTATTTTCTGCAAGCCGAAGAACAGCTCAACGGCACGCCATTTGAACTGATGCGCGACGGTATGCCCGGCACGCCATCGGTGGCGGAATGGCTTCGCAAAAACCTCCCGCAGGGCGGTAACATCGGTTGCTACGGCGAAATCATGACGCAGGAACTGGCCGATGACCTGGTGGGCGAACTGGGAGAGGAATATCAATGCGTCGTGACGGAAAACGACCCCTTCAGAGCCATTTGGACAGACCGCCCTGCCCTGCCCGACGAACCACTCGAAATCATGCCCGACGAAACAGCGGGATGCTCGGCGGCCGACAAACTGCACCGCATTTTCGAAGCGGAGCACAAACATTGTCCCGAAGCTAAATATTTCCTGCTCAACGACTTGACGGAAATTGCATGGGCGCTCAATCTGCGCGGCAACGACGTGATGTACAACCCCGTGTTTGTGAGCTATCTGATGGTGGGACAAAGCCGTTCGGTGCTCTACACCGACGAGAAACGCCTCAGCGCCGAAGTGAAGCAACACCTATTCAACGCCGGCGTAGCCGTCAAGCGCTACAAAGGATGGAAGAACACCATTGAAGACGCCACAGAAGGGGAAATCTTCGCCTTCTCACGCGCCATGAACCTCCGCGTCATCAACCATTGCAAGAGTTGCAACGTGCCCTTCCGCTTTGTTGAATGGGAAATCCCCACGCTCCGCGCCGTCAAAAACGTGGCAGAGCAAGAGGGATTCCGCCGCGCCATGGAGCGCGACGGCGTGGCAATGGTTAAATTCCTGCGATGGCTTGACGAAAACGTGGCCTCTGGAACCCTGACGGAAGTGGGCGTTGACGAAAAACTCACCGCCCTGCGTGCCGAACAGCCTGGTTTCCGCGGCCTCAGTTTCGCCACCATCGCCGGCTATGGTCCTCACGGCGCCATCGTCCATTATGAAGCCACAGAAGAAAGCGCCGCCACGCTCCGCCCCGAAGGATTGCTGCTGCTTGACAGCGGGGCACAGTATGACTGCGGCACCACCGACATCACGCGCACCATCGCCCTCGGCCCCGTCACCGACGAAGAGCGCCGCGTTTACACCCTCGTTCTGAAGGGCCACATCGGCCTCTCGCGCTGCCACTTCCCCGAAGGAAGCACTGGCATTCAGCTCGACCTCGCCGCTCGCTATGCCATGTGGCAGGCAGGATATGATTTCGGCCACGGCACGGGCCACGGCGTTGGCCACCGCCTCTGCGTTCACGAAGGCCCGCAGCAAATCCGCAAAAACCTGCGCGGCTGCACCATGATTCCTTTCCAGGCTGGCATGACCATCACTGACGAGCCGGGCATCTATGTGGCCGGACGCTTCGGTGTGCGCATTGAAAACACGCTGCTCGCCATCCCCGCCCAAACCACTGATTTCGGCACCTTCCTCACCTTCGAACCTCTCACGCTCTGTCCCATAGACCTCCGCCCCGTGGATCTCACCATGATGGACCAAACGGAACGCCAATGGCTCAACGACTACCACGCCACTGTGCGACAGCGCCTCATGCCGCTGCTCAGCGATGCGGCCGACAAGCAATGGCTGGAAAACCAAACGAAGGAAATCTAAGTATAGGTGTTCAACATTACTATAGTACCCAGTAGGGGCCAAATCCTCAACGCCGTCCCTGACTTTTTCACTACTTTTTTTTGCCGACCAAAGGAAATATCTTAATTTTGCAGGGAAAAGCCGAACGGCCTCAAAAACACGCGCTAAGCCACACTTACGCAGCGCCCCAGGCAACGGACATAAATAATTCATCAAATAATAAAATTTAATTCAAAGATTTATGTGGTTAACTAACTCATCTATCGGACGGAAAGTCATAATGTCAGTAACAGGCATTGCGCTCATTCTGTTCCTTACGTTCCATGCTTGCATGAACCTGGTTGCCCTCATCGACGCTGAAGCATACGACATGGTGTGCGGAGCATTGGGCGCTAACTGGTATGCTGTTGCCGGAACCGTCGGCTTGGCAGCGCTGGTGGCAATTCACTTCATCTACGCCATCATCTTGACGTTGCAAAACCGTAAGGCACGCGGTAACAACCGCTACGCTGTGACCAGCAAACCAGAAAAGGTTGAATGGGCATCTCAGAACATGTTGGTGCTCGGCTTCATCGTTGTGCTCGGCCTTCTACTCCACTTATGGAACTTCTGGCGCAACATGATGTTGGCTGAATTCACCAATGGCGGCTACGCTTACGACCTCAGTGTCAAGGCCGACAAAGGTGCAGACCTCATCGCCTACACTTTCAGCAACCCAGTGTTCACCGTTCTCTACATCGTATGGTTCGTTGCCATCTGGTTCCACATGACCCATGGTTTCTGGAGCGCCTTCCAGACCCTCGGCTTGAACAACAAGACTTGGTTCTGCCGTTGGAAGACCATCGGCTCAGTCTACGTGTCACTCGTGATGCTCATCTTCTTGGCTGTTGCCGTTATCTTCTTCATCCAAGGCTTCTTCTGCGCTGCTTGATAAGACACCATATATATCAAGACAAACGCAACAAGGATTTTTACATAAAATCATCTCATAAATTCTATTCAGAACATGGCTAACATAGATTCCAAGATACCTGAAGGTCCTATTTCTCAAAAATGGACAAACTATAAAGCTCACCAGAAACTGGTGAACCCTGCCAACAAGCGTAAACTTGACATCATCGTTGTCGGAACTGGTTTGGCTGGTGCCTCTGCCGCTGCTTCTCTCGGCGAAATGGGCTTCAAAGTATTGAATTTCTGCATCCAAGACTCACCCCGCCGTGCACACTCAATCGCTGCACAGGGTGGTATCAACGCTGCAAAGAACTACCAGAACGACGGCGACTCTGTTTACCGTCTTTTCTACGACACCGTAAAGGGTGGCGACTACCGTGCCCGCGAAGCCAACGTTTACCGTTTGGCAGAAGTGAGCGCCAACATCATCGACCAGTGTGTTGCCCAGGGTGTTCCTTTCGCACGCGAATATGGCGGCACTTTGGCCAACCGTTCATTCGGTGGCGTTCAGGTGAGCCGTACTTTCTATGCCAAGGGTCAGACAGGCCAGCAGCTTTTGCTCGGTGCCTACTCAGCCTTGATGGCACAGGTTCACGCCGGCACAGTGAAACTCTTCTGCCGCTATGAAATGCAGGATGTCGTGATGATTGACGGCCGCGCACGCGGTATCATCGCTCGCAACCTCGTCAACGGCAAGCTCGAACGTTTCGCCGCTCACGCCGTTGTGCTCGCAACTGGTGGTTACGGAAACACTTACTTCCTCTCAACCAACGCTATGGGTTGCAACTGCTCTGCAGCCATCGCAGCCTACCGCAAGGGTGCTTACTTCGCCAACCCTGCCTACGTACAGATCCACCCGACCTGTATCCCTGTTCACGGCGACAAGCAGTCGAAGTTGACTTTGATGTCAGAATCTCTGCGTAACGACGGCCGTATCTGGGTTCCGAAGAAGCTCGAAGACGCCAAGAAACTCCAGAAGGGCGAAATCCAGCCTACTGACATCGACGAGGCAGACCGCGACTACTATTTGGAGCGCCGCTACCCGGCCTTCGGTAACCTCGTTCCTCGTGACGTGGCTTCTCGCGCCGCCAAAGAGCGTTGCGACGCTGGCTTCGGTGTGAACAACACTGGCTTGGCCGTTTACCTCGACTTCACTGAAGCTATCGGCCGCTTGGGCATCGACGTTGTGCTCCAGCGCTATGGCAACCTCTTCGACATGTATGAAGAAATCACCGACGTCAAGCCGGGTCAAGAGGTGCGCACAGGTGCCGACGGCATCAAATATACCAACCCGATGATGATCTATCCGGCCATCCACTACACAATGGGCGGTCTTTGGGTTGACTACGAACTCTCTACCAACATCCCTGGCCTCTTCGCCATCGGTGAATGTAACTTCTCTGACCACGGTGCAAACCGCCTCGGTGCTTCTGCTTTGATGCAGGGTCTGGCAGACGGATACTTCGTATTGCCATACACCATCCAGAACTACCTCAGCGACCAGATCACCGTTCCACGCTTCTCAACCGACCTGCCTGAATTTAAGGCTGCTGAAAAGGCCGTTCAAGACCACATCAACCACTTGCTCAACATCAAGGGTAAGAAGTCGGTTGACAGCATCCACAAGGAACTCGGCCACGTGATGTGGGAATACGTAGGTATGGCTCGCTCTAAGGAAGGCCTCCAGACGGCTCTCGCCAAACTGAAGGACATCCGCAAGGAATTTGAGACCAACCTCTTCGTTCCACAGCTCGAAGGTGTCAACGTTGAGCTCGACAAGGCCATCCGTCTGAACGACTTCATCACTATGGGCCAGCTCATCGCCATCGATGCGCTCCACCGCGAAGAATCTTGCGGCGGCCACTTCCGTGTTGAACACCAGACAGAAGAAGGCGAAGCCAAGCGCGACGACAAGAACTGCTTCTACGTTTCATGCTGGGAATACCAGGGCGAAGACAAAGAGCCTGTCAAGTATGAAGAGCCCCTCAAGTACGAGGCTATTGAAGTCAAGACTCGTAACTACAAGAACTAATTGGTAGAATCAACAATCTAAAGACAATCCAAAATGGCTAAAAATATAAGCTTTACTATCAAATATTGGAAGCAGAATGGTCCTAAAGATGCGGGTCACTTCGACACTCGTGAGATGCACGACATCCCCGACGACACTTCTTTCCTCGAAATGCTCGACATCCTCAACGAGGAGTTGATCGAAGAGGGTAAAGAACCATTCGTTTTCGACCACGACTGCCGCGAAGGTATCTGCGGTATGTGCTCACTCTATATCAACGGTACGCCTCACGGCAAGACTGCTGCCGGCGCCACTACCTGCCAGCTCTACATGCGCCGCTTCAACGATGGCGACGTCATCACCGTTGAACCTTGGCGTTCAGCTGCTTTCCCTGTGATCAAGGACTGCATGGTTGACCGCTCTGCCTTCGACAAGATTCAGGCTGCTGGTGGTTACATCTCTGTTCGCACAGGTGCTCCTCAGGATGCCAACGCCATCTTGATTCCGAAGCAGGATGCCGACGAAGCTATGGACTGCGCCACTTGTATCGGTTGCGGCGCCTGCGTTGCTGCCTGCAAGAATGGTTCTGCCATGCTCTTCGTCAGCTCAAAGGTGAGCCAGTTTGCATTGCTGCCTCAGGGCCGTCCTGAAGCTGCCAAGCGTGCAAAGGCAATGGTTGCCAAGATGGACGAACTCGGCTTCGGTAACTGCACCAACACGCGTGCCTGCGAAGCTGTATGTCCGAAGAATGAGACCATCGCCAACATCGCCCGCCTCAACCGCGAGTTCATCAAGGCTAAGCTCCACGACTAATTTCTTCCAACAAGGGAGCGCGGCCTGCCATACGGTAGCCTCATCCCTGTAAACAAGGCTAATATCGCCTGAATAAGGCCTCTATATGAAAATCCCCGCTACGGTTTGAAACCGTAGCGGGGATTTCTTTTTACAGATTGCCCAGACGAAGGGTAAAGTCGCAGAACTTATAACGTATCTGACAAAAACAAAGGGCAATTTCCACAGCCGTCCCACCCCCCATTCGTGATAATGCGGCTTGTTAAAAGCAGTCTTTTAGTTGTTCAGACAAAGATAATACAAGTCTGTAATACCATAACAATTTATATCAGAAAACTCTAGGATACTATATGGAGTATGCTATCGTACTGAGAAAATTCACTACCTTTGTACAGAAATTCAACACTTTAGTGCTATGGCTAAGATTACGGTTCAAAATACAGAAATAACAGTTTTGCAATGGGCTGAACAGGATTACATTTCCCTTACAGATATGGCTTCAGCCAAAGAGGGAGATAGTCGGTCTGCTGATATAATCAAGAATTGGATAAGAAACCGTTATACGATTGAATTTATTGGAACTTGGGAAGTGATTCACAATCCCAATTTTAAAGTGGTCGAATTTGACCACTTTAGAAAAAGTGCCGGGTTACCTTCCTTTGTACTCAGTGCTTCAGAATGGATTGAACGTACAAGTGCTATTGGACTTGTTGTAAAAAAAGGACGTTATGGCGGAACTTATGCTCACAAAGATATTGCCTTTGAATTTGGTTCTGCAATCAGTGTACCATTTAAGCTCTACCTTATAGAAGAGTTTCAAAGACTTAAAACCGAGGAGGTACGGCAACTCGGCTGGTCGGCAAAACGTGAATTGTCAAAGATAAACTATCGGATACATACGGATGCCATCAAGCAGAATCTTATTCCTGCTGAAATAACGCCCAAACAGGCAAATATCATTTATGCCAATGAAGCCGATGTGCTGAATGTAGCGATGTTTGGAATGACAGCAAAGGAATGGAGGGAAAACAATCCTAACTTGAAAGGTAATATTCGGGATTATGCCACCATCAATGAACTTATATGCCTGTCCAATATGGAAAATCTGAATGCTGTATTTATCGAGCAAGGAATTCCACAAGGAAAGCGACTTATAAAACTCAATCAAATAGCCATCCACCAAATGAGTGTGCTGGAAAATGGCGATAATGGGAAAAGAAAGTTGTTGAAGTAAAAAGACAGAATACCCGATTATTATTTCAGTACAAAAAATAATGTAAATATTATGAATAAGTTCAGTGACAAAACTATAGAAGAACTTGGCTATTATGTTTACTCGTTGACAGACCCTCGAAACAATAAAATCTTTTATATAGGGAAAGGTTGTGGCAATAGAGTTTTTCAACATTGCGAAGCTGCGCTTCAAGAAAACGAAGAATCGCTAAAACTTAATCTAATTTGTGAGATTATCTATTCGGGCACGGAAGTGGAGCATTATATACTTCGTCATAAATTAACAGAGGAAGAAGCTTTTCAAATCGAATCCGTTCTTATAGATTTTCTTACATTTCCAAAATTTAATACCGAACAAGTGTTGACTAATATTGTGAGCGGACATCACCAGTGGGATGAAGGTATTAAAACTGTAGATGAAATCAGTTCCATCTATGATTGTGAGAAAATCAAAGTAAATCCCAATGAGCAACTGTTATTGGTTAGCTTAAATAGAAGTTTTGATGATGCGAAGGCTCATGGAGTGTATCAAAGAACGGACATATATGAAAAAACGCGTAAGTATTGGGCAATAGCAAAGTCTCGTGCAAGTCAAATAGATTATGTGTTAGGCGTATATCACGGGATTGTACGTACTGTCCTTAAAGTTGAAGGTTATGAATGGACTTCTTACGATGCGGAAAGCAAAACGTATTTCAACAAAGAAAGATGTTGTTTCTATGGTGTGTTAATTGAAGATTCTCCTTATATTAACAAGGATGTAAACGATTATCCTTTTGGAAGTGGAGGGGCAATCAGATATGTTTAATTTGTTGATATTTCTCAGTACATTACATGATTACAAGGAACCCATATAAAAATCCCCCAATCATATTCTAATTAATTTGCTCCAAAAACTATTTTTTGTGGCAATATACAGTTCTTGGTTTGCCTCAATTTCAACACAGCTTTCTCTAAAATCAGAAAAGTTTACAGTCCATCGACCTCCATTAGAGCGAGCTAATGATACTATTTCGTCTGTAATAAATAGCGTGTTTTTTAGCAAGAATTTTTCATCATCACACGGGTAATGATAAAGTAACTGAACCTTTGCGCTGTTTGGCTATATTGTGGTTCTCTTTGGCTTTTTGCCGAGAAAAAAATATAGCGTAACGAACGCTTTTTCAGTCTGTTCGCTACGCTTTTCTCAATTTTGTTTTCTCGCTATGTGCTTATTTTATATTATCCATGCAGGAATAAGCCAGTTTAATATTGCCTTGCCGCATTCGTTTGCCCCTACAACTGTCTTTCATCAGTCACGTAGCCCGCTACGCTCCTTCTTCAAGACAGTTGTAGGAACAAAAAAATACGACAATTTAAAATAAACACCCCACCGTTCAGAAATATGCTACGCTGGTCTCCAAGAATTTTAGTAAGTGGGCAGATTAACCGCTAAACCCTTGCTTATTTCAGACGAAAGACTTATATTTGCATATCACTTACATAAATCAAGTGCTTATCAAAAATAATCAGTTGTTTAAACACAAGAATATGGTAATAGACTTTTCAATATCCAACTTCCGCTCCATTCGAGATAAGCAAACGCTTTCGTTTGAAGCGACCAACAGTACTCACCTGGAAGAGTATTTTGTGATGAAGGTCGGAAAATACCGTCTGCTAAAAATTGCGACCCTCTTAGGCGCCAATGCTTCTGGGAAAAGCAATGTGCTAAGAGCCTTTTACCTGTTTACAGACCTGATGATCCGCCCCTGCAAAGACAAGACCTCGGAAATAGAATACGACCGTTTTTTTCTGGATGAAGCCTGCCAGCAACATTCTTCAGAAATGGCCGTAAATTTCATTGTTGGCGAAGCAAGGTATAAATATGAAATCGTCTTTGACAACAGGGTTGTATATCACGAGGTGCTGAAATGCCAGCCCTTCGATGCCATGCGCGAACATACGGTTTACGAACGTGAAACCAACAAAGAAACTCTCGTCTCCACCATGAAATGGGGCGACAGATACCGCTCAACCACGAGCGCCCGTATTTTGTCGGGCAATCTGTTGCACAACCGAACTCTTTTCGGTGCCTACCTGAACAGCAACGTAGACATCCCCTGGATGAAAGACATCTTGAACTGGATGAGCGAATATTTCATGCCGATGGTGACGACCGGCGACCAAAAACTGCAGAAATACGTCAGCCAAAGCCTGATGGATAACCTGATTGACAAGAGTGAACTGGTACGTCAACTGATGAAAGCCGACATCGGCATCAGCGATCTGGTGGTTGAACAGACCAAACGTCCGCTCAACTCCAACATACTCGACTTGCTGCTGCACAGTGACCAAATTCCAGAAAGCATGAAGCAGGAACTGAAGTCAGACCCTACGCAGCTGGAGTTTGACATCCACATGAGCCACAACGGTCATCAAGGAACGGTGGCAATGGATTACAAACAGGAGTCTGGCGGAACGCAACGCTACTACGAGTTGTCTGGTTTGCTGCTTCAAATCATTAAAGAATCCCATTTTCTGGCTATTGATGAACTGGAATGCCGGCTGCATCCCGACCTGTATCAGCATTTCGTGACCACCTATCTTCTAAACTCCCACCATTCGCAGTTGGTCTTTTCTTCCCACCTGTCTGAATTTCTATCCGACAGAGACCTCTTCAGAGACGACTCCGTCTGGATTACAAAGAAATCCGAACAAGGAGATACGGAACTATATTCCCTGGCAGATTTTGATACAGACACCTTGCGCAACACAACCAACCGCTACAATGCCTACCGGGCAGGCAAGTTGGGCGGTATTCCGCACTTGGGAGATACCTACGTTTCATTTAGTCATGGTGAATAAACACCTTGACCAATTTTGTGGAATAAGGAGTTGTTTCTTATTCCACAGAATTGCTTACCTTATTCTTTCACAATTACTTAACCAAGCGAAAGAGTTATGAGAAGAATCAAACGACGCAGTGCTGAGAAGTCCATTGCCGTTATCATTGACGGCAAGGATGAAAAATGGTACCTGGAAACGATAAAGGAGCATTATCCCAATATGGCCATGAAAAAAGCAACCATCAAGCCCGACCTACCCCAGAAAAAAAGCGTAGAGGAACTGTTTGCTTTGGCAGAACAGAAACTTGCTATGGAATCCACTCAGGTTATCCTCATCTTGGACATGGACAGCATCATCAAGGATCATCAGGAATTTGAACGGTTCAGAGTCTATTATGAGAAATATCAGAAATCCACTCAAGGCACACTGACTCCAAGGGAAAAAGCCAAATACGGATGGATGAAAAGCCTGGTGCTCATCGTGAACACGCCCTGCCTGGAGTTTTGGTATTTGCTTCATTTCAGCAATACCCGCGTATTCTTCCCGGATTTCAGCACCATGGAGGCCACACTGAGGAAGCTACCAGGCCTGGAAGAATATGACAAAAGCGAAGGCTACTACAAGAAATCTCCCAATATATACGACCGACTGGGAAGAGAAGAAGGCATTCTGATTGCACGCAAAAACGCCATACCTTTTTCATTGGAGGAAGCCAAGTCAAAGGGCATATCCGAAATGAACAAATTCTTTGATTATTTTGAAAAGTAACTTGCCACTGTTCTGATTATAATCCGAACACATATTCCGCCAGTATCCATGAGCTACCCTATGCACACAAAAAGAGCGGCCTCGCGAATAGGGTGTTCAAAATCCAGAAACATCTCTGCGCGGTTTTTACCAAATAGCATAGCGATTGCGACATAGCAACAAGCGGCGCTGCGCGAACATTCGGTGAAGGTCTGAGGCGAAGCACTGTAGCTCACTTTGCTCGCAAAGTGAGGGGGCGAATATTGTGACAACCAAGCACGGGCTGAAAATCCAACAAAGTTATGCCTCAGAGCGCTGGCCATGTTCGCTACGTGTTCGTGGCCCTCACTTTGCGAGCAAAGTGAGCTACAATGCTGGCGCCGCAACAGACGATTATGCGGGCCAGCGCAAATCTCCGCTGCGAGGGCGCTGCTGACAATATTTATATTCTATCTTGAACACCCTAAAGTAATGCGTCGGCCTGCAATCTTACTACTTTTTAGCGAACGCCCTCCTGCGTTCGATTGCGTTTCGCCCTACGTTCGATTACGTCTCGTCCTGCGTTCGGTCGTGCCTCGTCCCGCGTTCGCTAAAAAGTATAGGGACTGAAGCGAGAAACACGCTTCTGCTACCGACATCTGCGGTTTCGGGAAGATACAGATGAAGAGGCGGCATCGCAATCGTCATGCTATTTGGTCAAATACCATGCAGAGATTTTTCAAGATTTTGAACGCCCTACCTGAAAGCGCCACTTTGCCTCTCTATCAACCGAGGCCGCGTTGCTGTTTTTCCCGCAATACCCTCCTTCAAATATATCAAAAAGCTATAGAATCCCACTTTTAAGGACTTTTTAAAACTGCTTATCCTTATTTGTTATGGCGAAACCACCCACCCCTGCCACAAGCAGCCCCTGTGCAACCAATAATATTCGTTAAACCCTAATTTTTTGGGGCGTTAAACAATACAAATGTTGTAATTTTGTACGAATTTAAGGCGTATTTTGCCCTTTTGAAGCCTACCCTTTCTCGCGAACGCAGAGAAGGAGGGGAACGGAAGGAAGGAAGCGCCACATAATCAACAACATGGCAAAGAATATTAGGAAACGCAGCGGACTGCTCGGCACCATCTCCGCCTGCATCAGTTTGACAATGGTGCTCATTTTGCTCGGCACCGTCGTGATGTTTGTCACGATGGCAAGAAATTTCAGTCAGTCGGTGCGTGAGAATTTCACGGTGGAAGTGTTGCTCGACGACAGTATCTCCAACCAAGAACTGGCCCAGCTGAAGGCAGAGCTCCAGCGCATGCCCTACACCAAGCAGGTGAATTACATCTCCAAGGAGCAGGGCACGAAAGAAATGATGGCCGACCTTGGCAGCTCGCCCGAAGAGATGCTCGGCGCAAGTCCGATTCCAGCAGAATATGAGGTATTCCTCAAAGCCGACTACACCAACCCCGACAGCCTCGCCCGCTTCATGCCAGCATTGGAGAAGAAGAAATGCGTGAAGGAAGTGGTCTATCCCGTTGACCTAATGAACACGATGACCCACACCATCCGCGTAACGTCGACCGCCCTACTTATCGTGGCCGGCCTCTTCATCTTCGTGTCGTTTGTGCTCATCAGCAACACGATGGGACTGCTCATCCACACACGGCGCTTCTCCATCCGCACCATGAAACTCGTGGGGGCCAAATGGAGCTTCATCCGCCGTCCGTTCATGCTGCGCGGCCTGCGCATCGCCATTGTTTCGGCCCTCGTGGCGGGAGGTGCCCTGATGGGAGCCATGCAAATGTTGGTGCAGTTTAACGACAACAGCCAGTTTGAAATCGTCACCCCGACAGTGATGTGGCTCACGCTGGGCAGCGTGGGAGCCGCCTCACTCTTGCTCACGCTTTTCTGCACGTTCGTATCGGTCAACCGCCACTTGCGCATGTCCGACGACAAACTTTTCACCAAATAAAATAGGCTTATTAGTAATGGTGAAAGAATAAGCGGCTTATGTACACCCCGCCCATTATCCACTGCAAACAAATATCTATCAACAATATGAACAACAAGAAAGTATTTGCTTTCGGCCGCACCAATTTCATCCTCCTCACCATCGGTATGGCCATTGTGATTCTCGGCTTCATCCTGATGTCGGGAAACGGTTCGGACGAAACGCAGTTCGACCCCTCCATTTTTGATGCCCGCCGCATCAAGGTAGCACCCATCGTCTGCCTCTTCGGCTATCTCTTCATGATCTTTGCCATCGTGTTCAAGCCCAAGGACAAGCAGATTGAAAACAACAAGACGAAAGAAGCATAACCACCCATAAGGAAGGACCACGACACACGAAAGATATACGTGTCGCTCTGCCTTACTTTATACTCAGAACAAAAAAAATGGATACACTTGAAGCCCTTGTCCTCGGACTCATCCAGGGTCTCACGGAATATCTTCCCGTGAGCAGCAGCGGCCACCTCGCCATCGGCTCGGCCATCTTTGACGTTGACCCCGACAAAAACATGATGTTCACCGTGCTTGTTCACGTTGCCACCGTGTTGAGCACCCTCGTTGTGCTCGGCGGCCAGATTTGGAAAATCCTCAAAGGCATGTTCTCTGCCCCCGCAGGCGGCCAAGGCCTGGCTTATTTCAATGAAGACCAGCGCTACGTGCTCAACATCGTCGTTTCGATGATTCCCATCGGCATCGTTGGCCTCTTCTTTAAAAAACAGGTGGAAGCCATCTTCGGCAATGGTCTGCTCATCGTTGGCTGCTGTCTGCTCCTGACGGCAGCCCTGCTCGCTTTCTCCTATTATGCACGTCCACGCCAAAAGGAAACCATCTCGCTGCGCGACGCCTTCATCATCGGTATCTCGCAAGCATTTGCCGTGTTGCCTGGCCTGAGCCGCTCTGGCAGCACCATCGCCACTGGTCTGATTCTCGGCAACAAGAAAAGCAGCATGGCGCAATTTTCTTTCCTCATGGTCATCCCGCCCATCCTCGGCGAAGCCCTTCTCGACCTCAAAGAAGCGCTTGAAAAGGGCGTAAGCGAAGCTTTCAACGGTCTCTCCGTGAGCGCCATGATTGTCGGTTTCCTCGCCGCCTTCATCTCTGGCATGGCTGCCTGCAAATGGATGATCAACATCGTGAGCAAAGGTAAACTGATTTATTTCGCCTACTATTGTGTCATCGCAGGTGTCCTCACCATTGTTCTCCCACTCATCTTAGGCAAATGAATTTCTTAACAGGACAAATACTGCCCTTCGACAAGCCGCTCAACATGACGTCGTTTCAGCTCGTGGCGAAAGTGCGTTGGCTGATTTCGCAGGCTATGGGCGGCAAGAAAATAAAAGTGGGACACGCCGGCACGCTCGACCCTCTGGCCACCGGTGTGCTCATTCTCTGCACGGGACGCGCCACGAAGCGCATCGAAGCGCTGCAGAGCGGCGTGAAGGAATACATCGCCACACTGCGCCTGGGCGCCACAACGCCCAGTTTCGACCTCGAGCACGAGATTGACCAGACTTACCCCACGGAACACATCACGCGTGAGGACGTGGAACGCGTTCTCACCACTTTCGTGGGCGAAATCATGCAGGTGCCACCTGTGTTCTCGGCCTGCAAAGTGGAAGGCAAACGCGCCTACGATCTGGCTCGCATGGGACAGAAAGCAGAAGAGGTGCAGCTTAAAGCCAAACCGCTGCGCATTGACGAAATCGAACTCCTCAAAGCTGACCTCGGGGGAGAGACACCCAGCATCACCATCCGCGTGGTATGTTCAAAAGGCACCTACATCCGTGCCTTGGCACGCGACATCGGCGAAACCCTCAATAGCGGTGCACACCTCACGGCGCTCAGAAGAACACGCGTGGGTGAATACGGCGAAAAGGACTGCTTCACGCTGGAATCGTTTGAGGAATGGTTGGCTCAGCAGGACGTGGAAACGGAACTGCCTGAAAACTTAGCCCCCAAGGAAAACGCATAACCTTCTGGCCGGAAAGGAGCAAATCACCCCTCCCGCCATTACTATCAGAGACTATAAAAACAATACAACGATATGAAGTTATCCCAATTTAAGTTTAAACTTCCACAGGATAAAATTGCACAATATCCTGCGCCGCACCGCGACGAGTGCCGTATGATGGTGCTTCACCGCAAAACGGGTGAAATTGAACACAGAATGTTTAAGGACCTGCTCACCTATTTCGATGAGAACGACCTTTTCGTCTTCAATGACACCAAGGTGTTTCCTGCCCGCCTCTACGGCAACAAGGAAAAAACTGGCGCCTGCATCGAGGTATTCCTGTTGCGCGAACTCAACCAGGAATTGCGCCTCTGGGACGTGCTGGTTGACCCTGCACGCAAAATCCGTATCGGAAACAAACTTTATTTTGGAGAAGACAATTCCATCGTGGCCGAGGTGATTGACAACACCACCAGCCGCGGACGCACGCTGCGCTTCCTCTACGACGGCGACCACGACGAATTTAAAAAACAGCTCTATGCCCTCGGCGAAGCGCCTATCCCTCGCTTTATTGGCCGTCCGTCGGAGCCTGAAGACCTCGAGCGCTTCCAGTGTATCTTCGCCAAAAACGAAGGTGCGGTCACTGCGCCGGCAACGGGTCTGCACTTCTCACGCGAACTCATGAAGCGCATGGAAATCAAGGGCATCAACTTTGCCTACATCACGCTCCACTGCGGCATGGGATGCTTCCGCGAAACTGACGTGGAAGACCTCACGAAGCACAAGATGGACTCTGAGCAGATGTTTGTGGAACAGGAATGCTGCGACATCGTTAACAAGACGAAGGAGGAGGAACACAAGGTGGTGGCCGTCGGCACAACTGTGCAACGCGCCTTGGAAGCCTGCGTGGGAACGAATGCACGCATCAAGGCTTTCGAAGGATGGACCAACAAGTTTATCTTCCCGCCCTACAACTTCACCGTGGCAGATGCCATGCTGTCGAACTTCCATCTCCCCTACTCTACCATGCTGATGCTCACTGCCGCTTTTGGCGACTATGACTACACCATGCACGCCTATAACGTAGCGCTCAAGGAAGACTATAAGTTTGGTCCTTACGGCGACGTGATGCTCATCATCGACTAATCTCAGACAATCCGCGGCATGAAACTATACATCGGATTTGGAGCCAATATCGGCCAACGCGCAGCCACCATCTATGAGGCCATACGCCAGCTCGGAGAACGCATCGGACCGGTGAAGGCCTGTTCTTCGCTCTACGAGACAGCGCCGGTGGGCTTTTCTTCGCCCAACCGCTTTCTCAATGCGGTGGCTGAATTCGACACGACGCTCTCCCCAGAACAGCTCCTGCTGGTGACGCAAGACATCGAGAAGAAACTGGGACGAAAACGCAAGAGCATCAATGGGGTCTATTGCGACCGCACTATTGACATCGACTTGCTATGGCTGGAAAATACGGCCGTGTGTACGTCTGAAATCACATTGCCACATCCGCGCATGACGGAGCGACGTTTCGTGTTGGAACCGCTGAACGAAATTGCCCCCGAACTGGTTCTGGCGAAGGGCAGCCCAACGGTTAGCGAACTGCTGAAGAATCTCAGCGCCCTGCGCATTAGGCCAGTGGGCAACTCGCCAGAAGAATGTGAAGAGGCTGCCACGGCGCTCAACCGCCTCATGCCTTCACTCACAGAGAATTACACGGCACTCAAAGCGGCCGACGTGGCACGTATGCTCTCCACTGGACTCACACGTATCTATCTGGGACGCGACGAGTCGGGGAAGGTGCAAGCTGGCGCCACCCTCGTTCTTTGCTGCTCGCCAACGGGATGCAAAGCATGGATTGAAGATGTGGCCGTGATGCCCGATTGCCGCCGACGCGGCTACGGACGCGCCATCATCCGCTTCCTCATTGCTGAAAGCCAACGCCTCGGCGCGAAATCGCTCAATCTCACGTCGCAACCCAAACGCGAAGCGGCCAACGCGCTCTATCGCAGCGAAGGCTTCGTGCTGAGGGAAACGAACGTCTATAGATGGCAAGAAAAATAACCTTACAACGGGGAAGTGGAGCACGACTCTGCTTCCCCGTTGATTGAATTACAAATCCCGCTCGTTTAGTAATGGTGGAAGAGTACAACTCCTCAAAATTGTTTAAGTTATCCTATTGCCATTACAGACAAAGAGGAAACCATACCCAACTATTCATTTTCAGCCAATGGGCTTATTTATCAGAAAACCATTCAGCCTGCTTCAAGCAGAAGCCAGCGCCAGCGGACAGGGCACGCTTCGCCGCGTGCTCGGCCCCATCGGCCTCGTGGCCTTCGGAGTCGGTGTCATCATCGGCGCCGGACTCTTCTCCATCACCGGAACCGTAGCGGCAAGCTACACGGGTCCAGCCATCACGCTTTCGTTCGTCATCGCCGCCATCGGATGCGCCTTTGCCGGACTCTGCTATGCCGAATTTGCCTCGATGATTCCCGTGGCAGGAAGTGCCTACACTTATTCCTACGCCACGATGGGCGAGCTCATCGCCTGGATTATCGGATGGGACCTCGTGTTGGAATACACCGTGGCGGCCATCACGGTGAGCATCTCGTGGAGCCAATATTTCACGCATTTCCTCTCCTCCGTTGGCATCAACCTGCCGCATGAACTGACGGCGTGTCCGTGGGACGGCGGCATCGTCAACCTCCCGGCTGCCGCCATCGTGGTGATTATGAGTCTCTTCCTCATCCGCGGCACGCGCGAAAGTTCGTTGCTCAACAACATCATCGTGTTCTTGAAAGTGGCGGTCATCGTGGTGTTTGTGGTGATCGGCTGGCAATACATCAACAGCGACAACTATAGTCCTTATCTCCCGCAAAACACTGGCACACTGGGCGAATTTGGCTGGAGCGGCGTGTTCCGCGGTGCCGCCATCGTGTTTTTTGCCTTCCTCGGCTTCGATGCCGTCAGCACCGCCGCACAAGAGACGCGCAATCCGAAGCGAAACATGCCGCTCGGCATTCTTCTCTCCCTGCTCATCTGCACTGTGCTCTACATGGGCTTCGGCCACGTCATGACTGGCGTGGCACACTATACTGACTTTGCCGGACAAGAGGGCATCGCCCCCGTGGCCATCGCCATCGACCACATGGGAACAGCAGGCGCCGATGGCACCATCATTCCGGCCTATCCCTGGCTCAACAAAGCTGTGGTACTGGCCATCCTCATCGGCTATTGTTCCGTGATTCTCGTTTTGCTCATGGCGCAAAGCCGCGTGTTTATGTCCATGAGCCACGACGGACTCCTGCCGCCCGTCTTCTCGAAGATACACCGCCGCTTTCGAACGCCGGCCGTCAACAACCTCATCTGCATGACGGCCGTGGCCTCCCTCGCCGCCTTCGTCCCTGCTGGCATGGCTGGCGAAATGACGAGCATCGGCACGCTCCTGGCGTTTACGCTGGTATGTGCCGGCGTACTGATCGTGCGAAAGACCATGCCCCACGTGCCACGCACTTTCCGCACGCCTTTTGTGCCCTTCGTGCCTGTGGCCGGCATCATCACATGTCTCTGTCTCATGATATTCCTGCCTGCCGACACTTGGATACGTCTCGTGCTCTGGATGCTCATCGGCCTTGACATCTACAGTCATTATGGCATACGCCACAGCCATCTGGAACCGACAGGCGAAAACGGCGCGGCACGCCGTGGCGTCACGGTGCTCAACGCTCTCGGACTGGCGCTTTCCGTGCTCTGTGTCATCACGGGATTCTGGCATCAGCAAACGGCAGGATGGGCCACAGACAAGACGATGCTCGTCTTGGCCATCCTCATCGGCTTCGCCCATTTCATCTACTTCATCCTGCGACTCTGGCACCACGCCAGCCCACGCGGATAGCATTGCCGACATATTTTACACCGACATTCATCCCCCTCCACCAACAGCAAAGAGCCGACAAACGCCTGTGTTTTCCGGCTCTTTTTGTTGTATCTTTTATACAGCCTTTTAAAATTTTGAAGAAAACAGGGGTGGGGAACATTATTTTTTACTACCTTTGCGCGGTAGTCGTTCATATGGTATTATTTTGCAGCGTTTTGCCAAATGACAACTATATGGTAAGGGAACTCGTGGCTGAAACAGCACACCATTCTCCCCATACAATAAAAACATTGCTGCTAACATCTAACTTAACTTATTATTCACCTCGCGTGACTGGAATGTGAATTAATATTCAATCACGTATGCCCACTTTCAGCAAGTCTGTTAGTTGGGCAGACATATTTTATATTCTTGGACTTTGTCCTTGTTTCTCGACATCTGAAAAATCGCCAATTATTTCACTATCGTATGAGAGCAAGCAGACGAAGGCTCATGTCCTTATTTTGGGCGTGAGCTGTTCGTGCTTTTCTATACGTACAGGTGTTTGGCGATACCTCAGATGCGGAAAAGACACAGAACAGTTCCGCCCAATTTTTTTTGCTATGAAGAAGCTACTTTCTTTTTTCCTTGTGCTTGTATGCGCAATGTCGAGCTTCGCTCAAACCTCTATGATGGCTACACTTAACCATGAGGGTACCATTTCCACATTTTATGGAACTCTTGCCTTACGACAAGCACATGCTGCTGCAGTCAGTGGCGACGTGATTACGCTTTCCAGCGGAACCTTCCTCAGTACCGACATCACCAAGGCCGTAACCATTCGTGGTGCGGGTATGGAGGTAACTAAAGCCTACGATATCGTAAATGAGCCCACTGTTTTGACAGGTGATTTTAAAATTAAAATTCCTGCAGAAGATACAGGACGACTGACTTTGGAAGGAATTTTTCATAATGAAACAATTTATTTTTGTGATGGTCAGATAAAAAATGCTTTGTTTCTTAAGTCGAGATTTAAAAACGTAACACCCCAAAACACGTTTAGCCCTTCCATAGTACGAGATTTAACAGTTCTAAATTGTAGAATAACAGATCATATATATGTTGGTGATGGTAATTCTGCACAATTTTTAAATTCTGTGGTGAACAGCTTTGGTTATGGATACATGTCCTTTTCTCATTGTGTTATTTTAGGTGGTTCTTTCTCTGATAAAGGAAATGAGTACAAGAGTTGCATAATAACTCCCAATGATTATATTTCCTTTTCATCCTCCGCATACAACAACCTCTTTATTTCTGATATAACTGATTTTTTAAAAACCTTCCCCAACAATACAAACCTCAGAGTCCCGACAAGCGATGAACGTTTCGCTTACCTCAGAGGTTACGATGACTCAAAGGACTATAAGCTTACCGACCAAAACCGCGATGTGCTGAAAGCCACCGATGGTGGAGAAATCGGTATCTATGGCGGAAGCTTGCCCTATTCTGCCATTCCCACCAATCCGCAGATAACGAAGTTTAATGTGGCATCGAAGACGACTGCCGACGGCAAACTCAGTGTGGACATCGAGGTGAAGAGCGGCGAGTAACACTGCCTCTTACCACTTTCAAACGTAAGAAACTATGCGAAAACTATTATTATTGGCTTTGTTCCTTTGTGTCCATTGGGCAGCAAGGGGACAAGCCACCTTTGATTATAAATATTGGTTTGATGGGAATGACTCACAAGCCCAACTCCTTACTTCTGCCAATGAGCATTGGCAGGAGGAGATTGATGTGAGTCAGTTGGACTATATGCTCCACACTTTCCACTTTCAAGCCAAGGACGAAAAAGGAGTATGGAGTGCGCCATACACTGCCTACTTCATCAAGTCGCCAAACCAAGCGGAAGGACAGCTCTACTATTGGTTTGATGATAACGACAAAGCCGAACAAGCTTTTTCGGGAGGAAATGCCGTAGCCATGCTCGATGTGTCGAAACTCAGTGATGGTTTGCATACCCTGCATTTCTATTACAAGGATAACACTGCGACCAATGTGAGCAGCACACGCTCCTGCCTGTTCTACAAACTGCCGAAGGCGGTTGGTCTGGGCAACTACGAATTATGGGTGAACAATGACCGCCGCACTTTGCAGCGCGGTAAGTACAACGGTCAACCTATCACGTTTGATGCCAGTGCCTTACGCGATGGTATCCACTTGCTCCATGTGCAGGTGGGTAATGATGCTTATTCGTCACCCAGTACGCAAATGTTTATCAAGGTTCCGCAAACAGAGGGCATTGATAGCCTAACTTGCATGCTCTTTGTAGACGGAGAACTTTATAAGCAAGAAGCCGTGGCAACCCGCAATGGCCTTCTGCATTGGGAACTTGACGCAGCCGGCATGACACCTGGCATCCACAAGCTGCAAGCGCTGACCGTTACACCCAGTGGTGCAGCCACAGGCATGCGTGAAACTTACTTCTATCGAACAATGACACCACAGGAGTATGCTTCAATGAAATGCTACTATTCTGTGGATGGAAACAGTCATCAAAATGAAGCAGGGGTTTACAAGAATGGTTTATTCCACTTCGACCTCGACCTTTCCACCCTCGCTGATGGTTTGCACCAAATTAGCTTTATGATGGTTACCGAAAATGGTATTACCTCAAAAGCCAGCTCAGCCTTCTTCATGAAGACCCCTTTAGGCGGTAACGGCATCACTCGCTACGACTATTGGCTCAATGATAATGAAGGAAACGCAGTACGCACCGATCTGTCACAACGTGTCGACCCACTGAAGCTGATACAACTTTTGCCCGTAACATCAGAGCCTTTCCGCAGCAGTTCGTTCACCTTTGAGGTGGACAAGGCTGGCGTTCCGATGCTCTATGCACGAAATGATTTTCACCTCCGCACATTTGATGCCGCAGGACGTATCACGGAATCATCTGCAGCCTTTACGGATTATAAGGTGAGTAGAGATTTGGCAGACATGGAACCAATTCAGTCTTCGCAAACCTTTGACAGCCCTCGCAACAATGTCATCCGATGGTTTGAATTGAAAGCCGAAGAAGGTGATAGCATTGCTTTTAGAAGCAGTCAGGCCGTTTCTATACAGGTGTTTTCACCTAGTGGAAAGGAAGTCTATGCTGCATCTGGCGACAAATCCATCAACCATGATGGTTGCCATACCTGGGAAAAAGGCACTTACTATGTGGGCGTTCATGATGTGAGCGGTTCGCAGCGTAATTTGACACTCGACTTTATCCATTTGGACAAATACGATGTGGTGGGTCAAGACGTGCACGTGGTAGGAAATGGAGGTCCAAGCACCATTACATTCCAAGGTAACGGTTTCAGTCAACTGGAAAGCGTTACATTAAATGCAGCACAAGAGATTCTGGCTGACAGCATCACTCATATTAGTGATGCCCGTTTGGCAGTAAGATTCGACTTCAAAGACCTACCTATAGGAACCTATGATTTGACTTTCAATTTCAAGGAGGAAGCTAAAACGGTAGCCCAGTGCATTAAGGTGGAAAAGGCACGTCCAATTACGATTAAAGGAAATGTGTCCTTTGCCTCAAGGTATCTACGTACAACCAGTAACACCTATACCATCAAACTTAAGAATGAAGGAAACATGTCTGTCTATGACCTGAATGTGCCTATTTGCATCTATACGCAAACGGCAGACGACCTCATTCGAGTGGATGTAAAGGGTGCTGACCTGATGCAATATTTCCGTAAAACGATACCGCAGCCCTATTTAAAGCAAATCGAGGATTTGAAAGAACAAAATGCACCAATTTCTGGTGACAAGATGTTCTTCACCAAGAGTACAGATAATGACTATATTGATGGCTATCCTGTTTTGCACATGCTTCATATTCCAGTGACTTTACGACCTGGCATGGAAGAAGTTCTTTCCATTTCATTGAAGGCTGCATCTAAGGCTTATTTATACGTATGGTATTCTGAGAAGTTGGATGATTCACCATCTCCATCCTCATCAAAGCTTCGTGCAGTTAGAAGTAAATCGAAAGAGCACTGCACTCCGTTCGATATAATTCAGAGCAATAAAGCAAGAATGTGTGAGGGTAATGAGCAGTTGGAAGAATGGGATGTTAGCTACCGCTATAACGTAGAAGACTGCGATAAGATACGTCCAAATAAAAACTGTCCTCCACCTCCAGGAGGAGGAGTTTCAGAGCCTGTCAATTCTTTCGACCCGAACGACATCTATGGTTATACGGCAGAATCAGGAAGCAAGTTTATGACTGCCGAAGTGCAAAACATGAACTATCGAATTGAATTTGAAAACGATCCTGAATTTGCCACTTCCTCAGCCCATGTCGTGGAAGTGAAAGATACACTCAATGCTCGCTATTTCGACCTAAAGAGCTACAAACCTACAAGCATCAAAATTGGTGATAAGGTGATAACGCTTGATGGTGAACAACGTTTCATAAAAACTGTTGATATGCGTCCTGCCATCAACGCCATTGCACAAGTGGAAGGAAAATACGACAGTTACAAGGGTATCGTTACTTGGACATTCACTTCTATCGACCCAATGACCATGGAACCCACCAACGATGTGATGCAAGGTTTCCTTCCTGTTAATTACGATGGAATATCGGGTATTGGCGAAGTTGCCTTTGACATCGCACTAAACAAAACGTTTGCTGATGGCACTGCAATAGCCAACCGAGCATCAATTGTGTTTGATGAAAATGATCCTATTCTCACACCAACGTGGACTAATGTGGTGGATGATGTAAAGCCCCAAAGCCGCGTGAAGGAGATAGTTCCAAAATGCGACACACTCGTCACTATCCATTTTGAAGGAAAAGACGAAAGATCGGGCATTTGGAAACACGCACTCTATGTGAAGTATGGTAAGGGTACGTCTTGGGAACATGTGGCAGAAACTGACTCTTCGGCCATTGACTTCCGAATCTATCCTGGAATGGTTTATGCCTTCTGTACCTTAGCTACAGACTCTGCCGGCAATGTTGAAGCTAAAGACTTGATAGCAGAAGCCTCGCTCAACACTTGCAAAATGGGTGATGCTAACTCTGATGACGTGGTTGATGCTCTCGATGCTGTGCTTACCATCAACTACTATTTGGGCGACAAACAAACTTACATCAATGCCACTGCTGCCGATATGAATGCCGATGGTAAGATTGACGCACTCGATGTGGTGATGATGCAAGAAGTGTACTTATCGACCTCGAAAAAAAGACCAATTAGAAAACGATTAAAGACAAGGAAATGAAAATAAGACAATGGACTATGCTTCTTTTGGCATTTGCTCCATTCCTTGCTTTTGCACAATCAAGCAAACTGCAAGTGTGGACAGATGCCGAAATGAAGTTTACAGCCGATGGAAAAACGGTTACATACATGACCGTTTACGAGAAAAATCCTGATGTCGACTACACGGCATTTAACATGGAGTTTACCCTACCTCGCGGTTTCCGCATTAACTTGGTAAAAAAAGGTAGAGAGTGGGTAAAGGATATAAATCTTTCTGTGCGTGCCTCTAGCACACACACCATTAACTGCAATATGCCTGACCCCACATTACTAAAAATCATCAGTACCTCGTCGCAAAACGAGAATTATTATCCCGATGATGAAGATGGCAACGAATGTACCGAACTATTCACCATCGGTCTCGTGGCTGACCCTGAAACCTACAATGGTACTTATGCTATTCAAATGGATGGCGCCCGTTTCGTAAAGAAGGATGCCAGTGGTATCAGTGCGGACGACTTGGACCACGTGGAATATTCCAAGGTTATCGTAACAGGTGGTACAGACTTCCCTGGGGTGAGTTATACGTTGTCTCCATTAGGTATCGGAACCCTGATAGTACCTTTTAAATTTGTTCCACAATCAGGATTCGAAGTGTACAATTGTACAGGATTAAATGGATCGAGCATTCAACTTGAAAAAGTGGAAGAAGCTCAAGCTAACACTCCTTATATCGTGCGTGGAACACCTGGTACCTATCATCTGAACGGCAATTATTGCGGTTTGAATGATTCTTATTCAACTCCATATCTCACTGGAGTGTATGTAGACTCAAAGGTACCAGAAGGTGCTTACGTAATGCAAAACCAGGAGATTGATGGATTAGGATTCTATCAAGTTGCTAAGGGACAAAACATTACTATCAATCCTTATCGCTGCTACCTAAATAAACAGGAAATAGCTTTCAGCCAATTAAAACTTTACTTTGGCGCTATTACTGGAATTGATGACTTTGTAGGTGAGGACGCAGAAAGAGTGGATGTTTACACTGTATCGGGCATTCTTATCCGTTCGAAAGTCAAAGCTAAGGACGCAGTAAAAGGATTGCACCCAGGAGTTTATGTAGTAAATAATAAAAGAATAATAGTAAGATGAGACGATACATAAAACCATCCATGACAATTATTGATTTGGCAAGCGAAAGACCCTTTATTTGTGCATCTAGTCCTGAAATCAACGTGAAACCAGGTAAGGCAGATGAAGACATTACTCCTATGAGTAATAGGTGGAAAGGACAAGTACCTTGGGATGAATCGGACGATGAATAAAAAATAAATATCGTGTGACCCCTTTATACGAAGAGGGTGTTGTTATCCATGAACTATTTTGCGGTATGCAACTATCCCCCTTCGTTACCTCCCTTATAAAAAGGCTCTAATAATCCAACCAGGTTATTAGAGCCTTTTTGCATAATGTAATTGTAAAAGAAATCTGTAGCCTAAGAGACTTGATATAGAGTAAGCCACCGCTCACCCCATTACTTCACCTCTAAACCAACCTCAAAGAGCCGACAAACGCCTGTGTTTGCCGGCTCTTTTTGGGTTTGCTACAGAAATTTCTGCCAAGATGTCTGAGATACGAAGATTAAATCGTAAATTTGAAGATGGTGCGGATTCCTGAAAAGGATTTCTTACGCCCACTCCTCCCCTACAAACCACACACAAGACAACAACACAAACTATAACCAATGAAACACGTTCTCCTTTCTCTCTTCTGCCTCGCCCTCTGCCTTCCCATGACTGGACGCGACAGAATCAAGGTAGCCTGCGTTGGCAACAGCGTCACCTACGGCTACGGACTTAAAGACCGGGCACACGATGCCTATCCGGTGCGCCTGCAAGCCATGCTCGGCGACAAATATGAAGTGCGCAACTTCGGACACAGCGGTGCCACGCTCCTCACTCAGGGACACAACCCCTACGTGAAACTGCCGGAATTTCGCGCCGCGCTCGACTTTAAGGCCGACCTCGTTGTGATACACCTCGGCCTCAACGACACCGACCCGAGAAACTGGCCGCACCACGCCGACGAGTTCATCCCCAACTACCGTGCCCTCATCGATTCCTTCCGCGTGGCCAACCCGAAGGCGAAAATATGGATTTGCCTCATGACGCCTATCTTCCACGACCATCCGCGCTTCGACAGCGGCACGCGACTCTGGCACGGACTCATTCAGCAACGTATCCGCCAGATTGCCGCCACGGACAACGTGGGGCTCATTGACCTTTATACGCCGCTTCATAGCCATCCCGACCTCTTCCCCGATGCCCTGCACCCCAATCCAAAAGGGGCGCTGATTTTGGCGAAAACGGTGTTTGGCGGACTGACGGGCAACTATGGCGGTCTTCAGTTGCCGGCCACTTACGGAAACAGCATGGTGCTGCAACGCCAGCGCCCCATCCGCATTCAAGGCACTGCCAATGCTGGCGAGAAAGTGAGTGTGAATTTCCACGGACGCAAGGCAGATGCCGTCACCGACAACTTCGGCCAGTGGAGCGTTTCCTTCCCCGCTGAAGAAGCTGGCGGCCCCTACAAACTGCAAGTGAAGGCCCGCAGCGGAGAAAAAACGCTGAGCGACGTATGGGTGGGCGAAGTGTGGCTTTGCTCCGGACAGTCAAATATGGAACTGAAACTCTCGCAAGTGCTGACTGGCAAGGAAGACATCGCCGCTGCCGACACCTGCTCGCGCCTGCATTTCTATGACATGCCCTCCATCGTGCCCACCTACGCTATGGTGTGGGATTCGGCACGTCTCGATTCCATCAACCATCTGCAATATGTGCTCCCTGGCAACTGGCAACGCGCCAACTCCAAGGCCGCAGCCCATTTCTCGGCCATTGCCTTCAACTTCGGACGCATGCTTGCCGACAGTTTGGGCTGCCACGTCGGACTGATTTCCAACGCAGTGGGCGGTTCTTGCACGGAAAACTGGATTGACCGCGCAACGCTCGAAAAGGAATTTCCAGCCATTCTCCGCAACTGGAAACACAACGATTTCATCATGCGCTGGGCCCGCGAACGCGCCGCCTATAACACACAGAAGGCCACTTCGCAGCGCCAACGCCACCCCTACGAACCGGCCTATCTCTTCGAGAGCGCCATCCAGCCGCTTAAGGGCTACGACGTGCGCGGTGTGCTTTGGTATCAAGGGGAATCCAACGCCGACAATATCGAAGTCCACGAGCGCCTTTTCCCGATGCTTGAACGCAGTTGGCGCGAGTTCTTCAACCAACCCAATCTGCCCTTCCATTTCGTGCAGCTCTCTTCCATCGGCACGCGCCCATCCTGGCCGCATTTCCGCGACAGCCAGCGCCGCATGGCGGAAACGCTCCCCAACACCTATATGGCTGTATGCTCCGACCTCGGCGACTCGCTCGACGTTCATCCTCGCCACAAGCGTGAAGTGGGCGAACGCCTTGCCTTCTCTGTGCTCAACCGCACCTACGGCCATAAAGTGACGCCCAACGGTCCGCGCTATCAGTCGATGAAGATTGACGGCAACGCCATCGTCCTCCGTTTTGCCGATGCCAACGGTATGCACGCCGCACAGGGAACGCGCCTCATCGGTTTTGAAGTGGCTGGTGCCGATGGCATCTATCATCCTGCCGAAGCCACCATCAAGAACAACACCGTCATCGTGCGCAGCAAAGAAGTGAAACAACCCGCTGCGGCCCGCTATGGCTGGCAGCCCTTCACCCGCGCCAATCTCGTCAACGCTGCTGGTCTGCCGGCCTCAACGTTCCGAACGGTAGCGTGGTAAGTAAAAAATTATGACATAACGTACCAAACAAAACAGAGGGGATTTCAGTTTTTTCCTTACGGCTACCGTAAAAACACCACTGAAATCCCCTTTTCACCTTCACTGACCATGTCCTTTACCGATAACTCCCGCAGATGCCTGCGATGGATGCGACGCTTTCGCCACCGCCGTGGCTATAACATCCATTCGCCCTTTGCCTTCAACCTGGTGACGGGCGTCATCTATGAGCGCGGAGCCTATTACGCCTACGACGACCTGAGAAACCTACGGAAGACCGTACCTTCAAAACTGCGCGAGCGCGACGACCGCCTGCTTCTCCGCCTCATCAACGCCTCGATGGCCAAAGAAGCCCTTGTAATCGGCGATGGCCTGCAAATGCAAACAGCCTATCTCCGCGCCGGACGTCCCTCCTGCCTCTTCCGCGAAATTACCACTTCCGACCTCCGTACTTCGAAAGGCAATGCCCTAAAGATACATCCCGTCAAAGTTGACTTCCTTTATCTCGACGCTCCTTTGGAACTCTGGCCTTCGGCATGGAAGGCGGTGCTGTCTAAACGCGGAGAGAAAGCTTTCTTCGTGGTGCGCGGCATCCACCGCTCCAAAAATGATTTCGCTGCCTGGCAACGCCTGACGGAAGACGCTGCCGTGCGCGTCACCTTTGACCTCCACGACTTCGGCATCGCCTGTTTCGAAGCCCGCTTCAACAAAGAGAACCATCTCATCAACTATTTTTAGTAAGTAGGTGGTCAATTGTCACCACCCACCATTAACTTAGGTTTTTCCACATCTATATTTCCTCAAAGCCACAAACACATGAATGCACTCGTCAAGACACAAACCATAGCCCTCAACGGTCTGACGGCTTTGCCCGTGAGCATTGAAGTCAACACATACAATGGCGATACCTCCATCATGGTCGGACTCCCCGACAACGCCGTGCGCGAGAGCCGAACGCGCGTGATAAACGCCATCTTCAATTCCAAACTCAGGCTAAGCTCCAGCGCGTTTGTGGCAAACTTCGCACCGGCCGACGTGCGCAAGGAAGGAACGGGCTATGACCTCCCGTTGGCGGTCGGCATTCTGGCCAGCAACCAATACATCACCTCCACCCTGCTCGACAAATGCTGCCTCGTTGGCGAATTGGGCCTCGACGGTTCGCTGCGCCCCATCCGCGGTGCGCTCCCCATCGCCATCAAAGCCCGCGAGATGGGCTACGATTTTCTAGTCGTGCCACAGCAAAACGTACACGAGGCAGCGGTGGTCAACCGCATAAAGGTTTATGGCGCCAACCATCTGCTGGAGGTGGTTGACCTGCTGAACGGACACCCCACAATCCAACCAGTGGAATATGACACGCGTGCCGAATTTTACGCTGCCCAAAGCCAGTCGCCCTACGACTTTGCCGACGTGAAGGGACAGGAGCAGGTGAAACGTGCCTGTGAGGTGGCGGCGGCAGGCGGCCACAACCTGATTCTCGTGGGAAGTCCGGGATGTGGCAAGAGCATGATGGCGAAGCGCATTCCCTCAATTCTGCCGCAGCTCACACTGGCGGAAAGCCTCGAAACGACGCAGATTCACTCCATTGCCGGAAAAATTGACGGCAACACGTCGCTCATCTCGCAGCGCCCCTTCCGCAGTCCCCACCACACCATCTCCGACGTGGCACTCATCGGCGGCGGTGCCAACCTGCAACCGGGTGAAATATCACTGGCACACAACGGCGTACTCTTTCTTGACGAACTTCCAGAATTCAACCGCTCTGCCCTCGAAACGTTGCGCGGACCGCTTGAAGACCGCGAAATCACCATCTCACGCGCAAAATACACCGCCACGCTCCCCTGCTCTTTCATGCTCGTGGCTTCAATGAACCCTTGTCCCTGTGGCTACTATAACCATCCCCACCACGAATGTGTCTGCTCGCCAGGACAAATCCACCGTTACCTCAACAAAATCTCTGGTCCGTTGCTCGACCGCATTGACATTCAGGTGGAAGTGATGCCTGTGGCCGTTGAAGAACTGGCCACGGCACCGCGCGGCGAAACGAGTGAAACCATCCGTCAGCGCGTCATCAAAGCGCGTGACATACAGACCGAACGTTTCCGAAACATTCCTGGCATCCACTGCAACGCACAAATGACTGCTTCGCAACTCGAAACCTTCGCCACGCCCGATGCCGAAGGCGCCCGCCGTCTGGCCTTCGCCATGAAGTCGCTCAACCTCTCTGCCCGTGCCTACGGCCGCATTCTGAAAGTGGCCCGCACCATCGCCGACCTCGATGCCAGCAAAACAATTCTGCCGCAACACATCGCTGAAGCCATCGGATACAGAAATCTTGACCGCAGCGACTGGGCGGAGCGATGAACAGAAGGTCAAAATGTACCTAAAATACAACAAAGAGGGATACTACCAAGAGGTTCCATCTCAAAGAGAAAATGCAAGAGAAATTCTATGCTTTCTAAAAGTAATTTACCATGCTCGAACTCGAACTACAACAATACCTCCTCCGTGAGTACCCACAAGAGAATGCTCGCTGTGAATGGAAGGAATTTAAAAACTCAAGTTTCGGATTTAGACTTTGAGGTTGAATTTATTGTATAAAAAAGGCTTT
>OLRV01000423.1_pt1 | contig 41967 bp, 37 predicted proteins | sample 1672421 | NCBI WGS metagenome assembly OLRV01 (sample SAMEA3136684, study PRJEB25190) | human gut metagenome | biome: human gut; feature: human-associated habitat; material: faeces | place: Austria | collected 2013
CCTCGCCGAAATAGTGCAGCAGCGTCTTGCGGCGGCACATCGAACTCTCGGCATAGGACACCGTTTCCAGCAGCAGCAGCTTGCCGATCTCCTGCTCGGCGATGGGTTTGCCCTGCATGAATTTCTCCAGTTTCTGGATGTCCTTGTAACTGTAAAACGTCAGGCAGTAACCTTCGCCGCCGTCGCGGCCGGCACGCCCCGTCTCCTGGTAATAGCCTTCGAGCGACTTGGGGATGTCGTAATGGATGACATAGCGCACGTCGGGCTTGTCGATGCCCATGCCGAAAGCGATCGTGGCGACGATCACCTCGACCCGCTCCATCAGGAAGTCGTCCTGGTTGGCGGCGCGCGTCGCGGCGTCCATGCCCGCATGGTAGGCCAGCGCGCGGATGCCGTTGGCCACGAGCAGTTCGGTCAGCTCCTCGACCTTCTTGCGGCTCAGGCAGTAGATGATGCCGCTCTTTCCCTCGTTCTGCTTGATGAAGCGGATGATATCGCGGTCGACGTCCCCCTTGGGGCGTATCTCGTAATAGAGGTTCGGCCGGTTGAACGACGACTTGAACACCGAAGCGTCGGACATGCCGAGGTTCTTCTGAATGTCCAGCTGCACCTTGGGCGTAGCCGTCGCCGTCAGGGCGATCAGCGGCGCGGCACCGATTTCGTTGATGATCGGGCGGATGCGGCGGTACTCGGGCCGGAAGTCGTGCCCCCACTCCGAAATGCAGTGCGCCTCGTCGATGGCGTAGAACGATACCTTTATTTTATGCAGGAAGGCCACGTTGTCCTCCTTGGTCAGCGATTCGGGGGCGAAATAGAGCAGCTTCGTCTTCCCGGCCAGCACGTCGGCACGCACCTGCGCGACGGCCGTCTTGTTGAGCGACGAATTGAGGAAATGGGCGATTCCCGACTCGGCTGAGAAGGTGCGCATGGCGTCCACCTGGTTCTTCATCAGCGCGATCAGGGGGGAAATGACGATCGCCACGCCCTCCATGAGCATGGCCGGAAGCTGATAACAGAGGGATTTCCCGCCGCCCGTAGGCATCAGCACGAACGTATCCTTCCCTTCCAGCACATTGCGGATCACCGCTTCCTGGTTCCCTTTGAACGACGAAAAGCCGAAGTACTCCTTCAGCTTGTCATGCAACAGGGACGATTCAAATTGTTTCATTTCGCCGTTTCTACTCTAAAATCAGAAAATTCAATGTAAAGTTAAAAAACTTTTCGGAAAAAAGCATAACTTTGTAAAAATTTTATAGCAAGAGAACGCAATGCGCCTATACACCAGCGAACTTGTCAAAAAATATAAGGCCCGTACCGTCGTCGACCACGTCTCGATCGACGTCAACCAGGGGGAGATCGTCGGACTGCTCGGCCCCAACGGAGCCGGCAAGACCACGACTTTCTACATGATCGTGGGGCTTATCAAGCCCAACGAAGGGCGCATCTTCCTCGAGGACGACGAAGGCAAGGTCGCCGAACTGACCAAGGAGCCGGTCTACAAACGCGCCCAGATGGGCGTGGGCTACCTGGCACAGGAGGCATCGGTCTTCCGCCGCCTGTCGGTCGAGGACAACATCCGCGCCGTACTCGAAATGACCGATTTCTCGAAGGAATACCAGAACGAGCGCGTCGAGTCGCTGATCGAGGAGTTCCGCCTGCAAAAGGTGCGCAAGAGCCTCGGCATCCAGCTTTCGGGCGGCGAACGGCGCCGTACGGAGATCGCGCGCGCGGTGGCCATCAACCCGGCGTTCATCCTGCTCGACGAGCCCTTCGCGGGCGTCGACCCCATCGCCGTGGAGGACATCCAGTCGATCGTGGCGACGCTCAAGCACAAGAACATCGGCGTCATCATCACCGACCACAACGTCGACGAGACACTGGCCATCACCGACCGCACCTACCTGCTCTACGAGGGCAAGATCCTCAAGACGGGTACGGCCGAGGAACTGGCCGCCGACCCGATGGTTCGCAAGGTCTACCTCGGCCAGCATTTCGAGCTCAAGAAGAGCCACCAGCTGACCCAGCAGATGAAGAACCGCAAGGGACAGCAGGCGCAGCAGGCCGGGGAGGAGACCGAAACACAGGAATAGAAGCGAGGATTTTAAATTCAGGGTGCCGGCCAACCCCGGTGCCCATAAAAGCATATAACCTACACAATGGACAAGACGGTTCCATTGGGCCGCGTTAAAGGCACGCTGACGCCGCCCTGTTCGAAAAGCTATGCACAGCGTGCCCTGGCGGCATCGCTCCTCTGCGGGGAGACCTCGGTGCTGCGCAACCTGGAATTCTGCGACGACACGCGCTCGGCGCTGCGGTGCATCGAGACGCTCGGCGCCCGCGTGAAACACGTGGACGCCTCGACCCTTTCGATCGAAGGCGGGCTGCATCCCCGCGGGAAAGTGCTGCACGTCGGCGAATCGGGGCTCGCCACACGGCTTTTCACCCCCATCGCATCGCTCTGCGGGATGCCCGTCACCATCGAAGGCCAGGGCACCCTGCTACGGCGCCCCATGCACATGATGATCGAACCGCTGCGCCGCCTCGGCGTCCGGGTACGGGACAACGACGGCTACCTGCCCTTCGAAGTGTGCGGCCCGATCCGGGGCGGGGAAATCGACGTCGACGGTTCCGTTTCGTCGCAGTTCATCACGGGGCTGCTGCTGGCGCTCCCGCTCTCGCAGCACGACACCACGCTCCACGTCCGCAGCGCCGTCTCGACCCCCTATCTGGACATGACCGTCGACACGGCGGCACGGTTCGGCGTGGAGATCTGCCACAACGACTACAAGGAGTTCTACATCGAGGGCGGACAGCGCTACCGCCCGGCCTTTTTCAGCATCGAGGGGGACTGGAGCGCCGCGGCCATGCTGCTCGTGGCGGGCGCCGTCGCGGGCGAAGTCACCGTGAAGAACGTCTCCATGCTTTCGAAGCAGGCCGACACGGCCATCTGCACGGCACTCGTGCGGGCCGGGGCCGCGGTCATCAACGACGAGGACTCCGTGACGGCCTCGCACCGTCCCCTGCGCGCCTTCGAATTCGACGCCACGCACTGCCCCGACCTTTTCCCGGCACTCGCGGCGCTCGCGGCGGCGGCCCAGGGCGAGAGCGTCATCCGCGGTACCTCGCGGCTCGAACACAAAGAGTGCAACCGTGCGGACGCCATCCGCGAAGAGTACGCCAAGGCGGGCATCGAGGTGGACATCTCCCAGGAGGACGTCATGCGCATCCGCGGCGGCAGGATCCGCGCAGCCCGCGTGCAAAGCCACGGCGACCACCGCATGGCCATGTCGATGGCCGTCGCAGGGCTGCTCAGCGACGGGGAAATGACCATCGAAGACGCCGAATGCGTCGCCAAAAGCTACCCCGGATTCTTCGAAGACCTGGAAAAAATCAGAATCTGAACGCCATGAATATTTTCGGACACAATTTCAGGCTCGCCATCTGGGGGGAGTCGCACGGGCCGCAGATCGGCATCTCGATCGACGGGGTTCCCGCAGGTATTCCGCTCTCGGCGGAAGATTTCGAAGCCGACCTCGCACGCCGCCGCAGCGGGGCACGCGGCACCACACCGCGCCGCGAGCCGGACATCCCGCAGATCGTATCGGGGCTTTATAACGGCATGACGACGGGGGCGCCGCTCACCATCGAATTCGCCAACACCGACACCCATTCGCAGGACTACGCCACCGTAGCCCGCCACTACCGGCCTTCGCACGCCGACCTGGTGGCCTACCACCGCTTCAACGGGTTCAACGACCCGCGGGGCGGCGGCCATTTCTCGGCACGCCTGACCGTGGCGTTCGTCGCCGCGGGCGTCGTCGCCAAGAAGATGCTCCCGCCGGGCATCGCCTTCGACACGCGCATCACCGAGATCGGCGGATGCACCGACCCCGCGCGCTTCGACGAGGTGCTGCGCACAGCGGCAGCCGACCGGGATTCGGTCGGCGGAATCATCGAATGCCGCGTACAGGGCGTCCCACTGGGACTGGGACAACCCTTCTTCGATTCGGCCGAAAGCCTGATCGCCCACCTGTTGTTCGCCGTCCCGGCCGTCAAGGGGGTCGAATTCGGCAGCGGCTTCGCCGGGGCGCGCATGCGCGGTTCGCAGAACAACGACCCGCTGCTCGACGTCGAAGGCACCACTGCGACCAACAACGCGGGCGGCATCAACGGCGGGATCACCAACGGCAACGAAATCGTGGTACGCGCGGCGGTCAAGCCGACCCCGAGCATCGGGCGCGAACAGAATACCTACAACCTGGCGACGGACAAGGTCGAGCCGCTCACGATCCGCGGCCGCCACGATGTCTGCGTCGCCCTGCGCGGAGCCGTGGTCGCCGAGGCCGCCGTGGCCATCGCGCTGGCCAACTTGATCCGGCACTGATGTCTGTCCCCGAAACCTCAGCCCCATACGCCCCGCAGCCGCAGGACGGATCTGGATACATGGACGCCCCGCAGCCGCTGGACGCGGCAGAAGGCCACGGCAACCCGCCCTCGCAGGCGGCGCCGGAGGTCACCACCCGCCGCGGGCTCCTCGACCGGCTCACAGCCCGTCTCACGGGACTTTACGACGCCCGCGAGGCGCGGAGCATCGCCCTGGTCGCCCTCGCCGAATCGTCGGGGCTTCCCCTATCGGCCCTGCTGACCGACCCCGGCGCACCGATGGCGGCCGATGGGTTCGAAGCGATGGCCGCACAACTCGCCGCCGGCCGTCCCGTGCAATACGTGGTGGGGCACACGGAATTCTACGGGCACCGCTTCGCCGTACGCGAAGGGGTGCTGATCCCCCGCCCCGAAACCGAGGAGCTGGTCTCCTGGGTGGTACACGACGAACGCAGGGCACGGGCCCTGCTCGACGTGGGCACCGGCAGCGGCTGCATCGCCGCGAGCCTGGCGCTCGCACTGCCCGGGGCAGAGGTTTTCGCGGCCGACCTGTCGGACGCGGCGCTGGCGATCGCCGCCGAGAACTGCTACACGCTCGGCGCCCGGGTCACGCTCCGCAAGGCGGATGCGCTCGGCGGCCTGGACGAAATCTTCCCGGGGCCGTTCGACGCCATCGTCTCGAACCCGCCCTACGTCCCGCAAAGCGACCTTGCGGCGATGCACGCCAATGTCCGGGAGTACGAACCCCGCGAGGCGCTGTTCGTCCCCGACGACGACGCGCTGCGATTCTACCGCGCCATCGCCCGCGCCGGGCGGCGGATGCTCCGTCCCGGCGGGAAGCTCTATTTCGAGATCTACGAACGCTCGGCCGGGCAGATGCGCCTCATGCTCGGCGAGGAGGGATATACGGACACCGAGGTGCGCGAAGACCTCAACGGAAAACCCCGCATGGTATGCAGCCGGATGAACTAAGGAAAAAGAAGGTCAAGACACCCGAGCAGGCGCTCGCCGCGCTCATGCGGCTCTGCGCCCGCGCCGAAAAATCGCAGGAGGACGCCCGGCGGCTGATGCGCGGCTGGGGACTCGCGGAACGCGACGCCGAGGGGGTGCTGGCCAAACTCGTCCGCGACCGCTTCATCGACGATGCCCGTTACGCCGGGGCTTTCGTGCGCGAAAAACTGCGGCTGAGCGGCTGGGGCGAATACAAGATCCGCACGGCCCTGCAACGCAAGCGCATCGACCGGGCGCTGATCGACGCGGCACTCGCCGAAGCCGACCGTTCCGGCATGGACGAACGCCTGCGCCGGCAACTGGAACGCAAGGCACGAACGGCGAAATATACGACACAATACGAACTGAAAACCAAACTGATACGTTACGGGCTTTCGCTGGGATACGACTACGAAACGGTCGTGGAGGCCGCCTCGGGGCTCGTGACGGACACGGAGACATGCGACGAATTCTGATACTGCTCATATCGACCGCCTCCTGCTTCGGGGCCCGGGGACAACACCCCGCCCCGGAGGAGTACATATACCCGATCTGCAACGTCGAAGGGCTCTACTCGGCCAATTTCGGCGAGATGCGCCCCGGGCATTTCCACGCGGGCATCGACATCAAGACCGACGGTGCCGAGGGCAAACCCCTCGTGGCCGTGGCCGACGGCTACGTCTCGCGCGTAAGCCTGGGCGCCTACGGCTACGGGCGCGCCGTCTACCTCACGCTGCACAACGGCACGACGGCCGTCTACGGCCACCTGCAACGCTTCCGCAAGGACATCGAGGAGCGCGTGCGCGAAGAGCGCCACGCCCGCCGCTCGAACAGCGTAAACCTCTGGTTCGGCCCCGACACCTGGCCCGTGAAGCAGGGCGACGTGATCGGTTATTCGGGCAACAGCGGCTCGTCGATGGGGCCGCACCTTCACTACGAACTGCGCGACACCCGCACGCAGCGGCTTTACAACGTCGTAAGCGCCGGGATCATCCGCCCCCATGACGACCTCCCGCCGCGCATCATGCGGATCCACTACATCGAGGTCGACACCGTGCAGGGCATCCCCGTGCACAGCCGCCCGGAGAGCTATGCCGTCGTCCGCAGCGCCGGGGGCAACTACCGCCTGACGCGCGAAGAGCCCGTCGGCGCGGGGCGCAAAGGCTACTTCGTCGTCGAGGCCAGCGACCGCCGCAACGGCGTGGGCAACACCTTCGGCCTGTGGCGCCTCGCCCTATCGGCCGACGGCAAGCCCCTTTTCGAATACCGCATGGACGGCTTCGAGCAGGCGAATTCGCGCTGCTGCGACGCCGTGAGCTACTACCCGCTGCAACTCACCTCGCGCAACGAGGTGATCCGCACGGCGCAACTGGCCGAATCCCCCGACTGTTTCTACCCCGTCATGGAGGAACGCGGAATCGTCCGCACCGAAGCGGGACAGACCCGCCGCATCCGCATCGAGGCATGGGACGACTGCGGCAACCGCTCGCAGCTGGAATTCGACATCCTCGGCCGGACGGAGAGTTTCCGTGCCGAAGCCGACAGCGCCGCCACGGTGCTCACCCCCGGGCGGACGGGCATCGTCCGCCTCGAGCGCGAAGTCACGGCACGCATCCCCGCCGGAGCGCTCTACGAACCGGTTTTCTGCCGCGCTGAACGCTGCCCCGCCCCGGCGTCCGATTCGACGCTCCTCGTCCTCACGTCCGGCTACCGCATCCTCCCGGTCACCACGCCGCTGCACCGGGCGATGACGGTCAGCGTGCGGGCGTTCGTCCCCGAAAACCTGCAGCCCCACACGGTGCTGGCCGCCCGCAACGTCAAGGGGCGCCTTACCTGCATCGGCGGGAAATACGCCGACGGTGCCGTCACGGCCACGACCCGCACCACCGGAGAACTGTTCGTCGTGGCCGACACCATCCCGCCGCGCATCCGCCCGCTCTTCACCGAAGGGGCAGACCTCACACGCGCTTCGGGCATGCGCTTCCGCGTGGGCGACAACTTCTCGGGCATCGCCTCGTGCACCCTGTTCATCGACGGCAAATGGGTTCCCTGCGACCGTCTCCCGATGCAGGACACGCTGATCCACCTGTTCGAGGAACCCCCGGCCCGCAAAAGCCACAGCGTCCGGCTCACCCTGACCGACGCCTGCGGCAATACGGCCTGCTGGGAAGGAACAATTCGCCGGTAATCCTATTTGTTTTCCGGAAAATTTTTTTATATTTGCACTCGTCCCAACTGTAAAAACAATGACAGACAACAATCCAGATGCACGTAAACCGCTGATACTTATTGCGGAAGACGTTGAAAGCAATTACAAATTGCTGGAAATAATACTCAAAAAAGAGTATGAGCTGCTATGGGCGAAAAATGGCAGAGAGGCCGTCGACTATGCATTGGAGCATCATCCCGATGCCGTGTTGATGGACATCAAAATGCCTGTAATGGACGGTATCGAGGCACTCAAGGAGATACGCCGGCATACCACCCAATTACCCGTTATCATGCAGACCGCCTATGCCTTCGACACGGATCGCCGCATCGCCGAGGAAGCAGGATGCAACGGCTTTATTACCAAGCCGGTAATGCCCCGGGAGTTGAAAATGTATCTGGATATGAGCCTGAAAAAGGCATAAGATCCCCATAATTTTCCACAGAACGGAGCCGGACTTTTTGTCCGGCCCGTTTTTTTTACTACCTTAGTCCCAATTTTGCGTTACACCCACATGTCCCCTGTCCGCCTGCTTACATGCATCTACTGCGTCGTCTTCGGCACAGGAGTATCCCTTATGGCCGCACCGTCCTCCGTCACGGACAGCCTCCAGGGCAGACTGGCGCATACGTCCGATCCCCGCGAACGGGTGCAACTGCTGCTCAACCTCAAAGACCTGAACGAGGACACGCACCTCAACCTGCCTTATTCCATCCAGCTTTTCCGCGAAGCGGCGGCCATCCGCGACACCTACGCCATGTCCGTGTCCATCATCCCGATCCTCAGCCGGTATTCGATTTACACCGAAAAGAAAGATACGCTCCGCTATTACGTACAGGCGCTCCGCGACCTGACTCCCGGCACACCCGAAGAGGGTGCCGACGCCTATGCAGAAATGTGCATCGGGTTCTACCGCCTGGGACACCAGTACGACCTTGCGGAGAACCTCAGGCTGGCACACGAGGTTTACGACTGGAGCAATACCCCGCCCGAAGAACCCGAGAACATCTACCAGCGCACCAAACGCCTGTTTCTGCGCGGCTATGCCAACATCACGCTCTGCTACTACGAAGGCGGAAACCAGCGGGCCTACATCCCGCAGACCGACACGTGGCGCGAAGCCTACGAACTGACGAGGCAAATGCCGAACCTCAATATCCGCAGGTGCTTCGCCAACATCATTTACTACGTGCTGAGCGGCGCCTACAACCAGAGCTACCGCCACGACGACCAGGTCGCGCTCACCAACGACCAGATCGCACTGCTCGACCGCTACTATTCCGCCGACAGCATCCTCGGGCGGCGCCCCTACCTCTACAAGGACAACAGCTACGTGCGGCCTTACCAGCAATTGCTGCAATGTGCGCTCAACATCCGCCGCAACGACTACGCAGCCTTGTACTTCAACGAGTTCCGCAACCGTATGCTCGCGGCCGAAGGGGAAAACCTGCTGCGCAACAAAAGCTACCTCTACGAAATGGGCTATCTCTGGAAAGCCAACACCGACGCCTATGCCGAAAGCATCCAGTATTCCGATTCGCTGATCCGCCTGATCGAGAGCGGCAAAGGCTATTTCAGCATGCTGCCCAACAAGGTCTACCAGGCCTACCGTGACCGCAGCATCCTGCTCACCAAGGCCAAGCGTTACCCGGAGGCTTTCGAGGCCTTCGGACATACGATATTGGTGCAGGATTCGATCCTCACCGCCGAACGCCGCGAACGCCTCGAAACGATCCGCCGGCAACACGACCTGGACAAGCGCAAGTTGACCGAAACGCGGGCCTTGATCCGCAACCGCGCAGCCACGAGCCTCTCGATCGTCGTCATCGTGCTGCTGATGTCCGGCACGGGGATTTACCTCCTGCGATCGCTGCTGCATAACCGCAGGCTGAAGGCCGACATCCTCCGCCACAGCCGCAAGGCCCAGGAGAGCGAACACATGAAATCGGTCTTCGTAAACACGATCTGCCGCGGCGTCGGCCCCGCATTCGACGCCATCGACACCGCAGCCTCGCGGCTGATGCTGTCGGACATCGGCGCAACCGAGCGGAACGCCTGCTGCGAATCCATCCGCGTCAACGCCGACCTGCTGCTTTCGGCGCTCGACAACATGCTCGAAGCCGCCAACCTCGACAGCCTGACCGAGGCCCTGCGGCTGGAGGAAACCAACATCGACGAGGTGTGCCGCGCCGAACTGCTCGCCGCTTCGCGGCTTAGCTGCAATCCCGGGGTGGCCTTCACGATCGAAGCCCCGGAGAACCCGGCCACCGTCCGCACGCATGCCAAATACTTTTCGTTCGTGGTACGCGCGCTGCTCGACAACGCCCGCAAATTCACCCGGGAAGGCGCCGTCACGCTCCGCTATGAAATAGACCCGCGCCGCAACGAACTTCGGGTTACGGTGACCGACACGGGCTGCGGCATCCCGCCCGCAAAACGCAACGACATCTTCGGCCTGCCCTCCGACGACTCGAAGGCGACGCCGGGGCTGAGCCTCGCTTTATGCCGCCTGATCGCCCGGCACCTCTCGGGCAACATATCCCTCGACGAGGCATATACCGCCGGTGCACGTTTCATCTTCACAATCCCCGCCAAGCCATGAGCACGCGCCGACCGATACTCTTCCCGGCAATATGCCTGGCGCTCGCGGTTTTCTGCGCCGCAACGGCGCAGCCGCTGCAACCCGAGGGCGACAACGAATTCGGGGGTACGCCCGGCATGCACCTTTTCCTGCAAAGCAGGTTCATCCGTACGCACCAGGCCGACCGGCTCCACTTCGCCCGCATGCGCCACTACCGCGAAGGTTATCTCGATGCCGTCGGGCACGGGGAGTACGCCAGGGCCCTGGCCTTCTCGGATTCGCTGATCCGCACCGCCGAACACCACCCCGTGGCCGGCGTGCACTTCACGGATTGCTACAAGGAACGGGCGGACATGTTCCGCAGGCTGCACCGCGACTCCGAGGCCTGCATGGCCTATGCCCGTGCCGTGAAGGTACGGGATTCGCTGCTGCGGCTCGAACAGAGCAAAGTCATCCGCGAGAAGCAGGAGTCGTACGAACTCGACCGGATGGCGCTCGACGCGGCGCTGCTTACGGCCCACCACCACAAAACTGCCCTGGCCTACGTTTCGCTCGCGCTGCTGGTGATCGCTGCGGTCGTCGGTGCGATCTATGTCGGCAACCGCCGTACCCGGCGACTGCAGAAGGAGTTACTCCTGCAAACGAAGCACGCCCACGAAAGCGAACTCAAAAAGGCCGCATTCGTCAACTCGGTCTGCCACGAAGTGCGTACGCCGCTCAACTGCATCATGGGATTCTCCGAGCTGCTCTGCGCCGAGGAGATCTCCCCGGAGTCGCGCGCCCAATACTGCGAAATCATCCGGGACAACCGCCGCCAGCTGCGATTCCTGTTCGACGACATGCTAGAGGTGGCCTACCTCGAAAACCTGCACGCGCCGCTGCCGTGCCAGTATACGAACCTCTGCGCCGTATGCCAGGCGCAACTGCGGATCATGAAGGTGAGGTACCCCAAGCCTGGCATCGTTTACAAAGGCGCGATCCCGGTCGCGGAGATTGCGCTCAACACCAGCGACAAATACCTGACGATACTCATCTCGGCACTGCTCGGCAACGCCTATAAATTCACGCAGGAAGGCACGATCAGCCTCGAATGCGACCGTCTGGGCGACGACCGCGTCTTCGTCGCCGTCGCCGACACGGGCTGTGGCATCCCGCCCGAGAAGCACGGCTATGTCTTCGAGCGTTTCACCAAACTCGACCCCTTCAGCCAGGGCAACGGCCTCGGGCTCTACCTCTGCCGCCTGATCGTCACCCACCTGCACGGGGAGATATACATCGACTCCGGATACACGGGCGGGACGCGCATCGTCGCCATCCTGCCGCGCAGGTAACCCCGCCTGCATCCGCTGCCCCACACCCGCTGCCCGGCCGTGCGGGGCACCCGTCCCCGGCTCGCCGTGTTTTTTCCGCCGGCTTTCAGCGCCCCCACCGTTCTGCCGGATCTCCGGCCCTCTGATTCCCCGATTCCACAGTCCCCCGTTCCTAACGATCCCGCCTGCCCGGCCCGGCAGCATCCCGGCCATACCGTCTCTCCCTGCTCCGCATCCCGCCCCGAACCTCTCGGTTCGCCCGCGCCATCCTCCGCACGCTTTATCAGAAATGAAAAGTCGTTTATCAGGATTCGTTACCGCCCGAAGCGCACAACCTTTACCTTTGTAAAGCAAACACAATCCGGAACGACCATGAAAACCAAACCCTCCGCAATCAAAAGCCTGCTGGCGGCCGCCCTGGCGGCATCGTGCCTCGCCAGCTACGCCGCAGCGCCCCGGAAACGGGAAATGAAATTCGAGAAGCTCCGAAAGGAATTCGCCGATCCCCCGCGGGCATTCCGCCCGGCGCCCCTGTGGGTCTGGAACACGCGGGTCACCCGCGCCGACATCGACCGGATGCTGGGCGACTTCAAGGCGCAGGGCTTCGGCGGCGCCTTCGTCCACCCGCGGCCGGGGCTGGTCACCGAATACCTCTCCGACGAATGGTTCGACCTTTATAAATACAGTGTGGAAAAGGGGAAAGAACTGGGGCTCGACATCTGGATCTACGACGAAAACTCCTACCCGAGCGGCTTCGCAGGCGGACATGTTCCTGCACAGATGCCCGAATCCTACGACCAGGGCCAGGGGCTCGCGCTCACCAAAACCGCACTGCCCCCGGCCGATGCGGGAAAATACTTCCTCTGCCTGAAAAAGGAGGGCGGCACGTTCCGCGACATCACCGCCGACACGGGCCGCTACAAAGACGTCCCGGGCGAATACTACCTTTACGAAAAGACCTATTACGGCCGTTCGGGCTGGCACGGGGGCTACTCGTACGTCGACCTCTTGGTCGAGGGCGTCACCGAAAAGTTCCTCGACATCACCATGTCGGGCTACGAAAAGACCTTCGGCAACGAGCTTGGCCCGGTCATCAGGGGGCTTTTCTCCGACGAACCGTGCATTCCCAGTTCGGGCGGCGTGCGCTGGACGCCCGACCTGTTCGAAGTGTTCCGCAAACAGTGGGGCTACGACCTGGCAACTTCGCTGCCCCTGCTCTCCGAGCAAACGGGCGACTGGAAACAGGTACGCCACAACTACCTCGAAACGCTGACGCAAATGTTCGTAGACCGCTGGGCGAAGCCCATGTCGGCCTATTGCGACCGCAAGGGCATGCTCTGGACGGGGCACTACTGGGAACACGACTGGCCGAGCATGTACCAGGGCGGCGACAATATGGCCATGTACGCGTGGCACCAGATGCCCGCCATCGACATGCTCTTCAACCAGTACAACGACCAGAGCCCGCAGGCGCAGTTCGGCAACGTCCGCGCCGTGAAGGAGCTGCGCAGCGCCGCCAACCAGACGGGGAGCGTACGCACGCTGAGCGAAACCTACGGCGGCGGGGGCTGGGACGAGACGTTCCGCGACTTCAAGCGGCTGGGCGACTGGGAATATGCGCTGGGCGTGAATTTCATGAACCAGCACCTCTCGCACATGACCATCGCCGGCGCCCGCAAATACGACTATCCCCCGGTCTTCACCCGCCTCTCGCCGTGGTGGGAGGACTACAAGGTGCTGAACGACTACTTCGCCCGCCTGTCACTCGTGCTCAGCCAGGGCGAACAGATGAACGACATCCTCGTCCTGGAACCGACCACGACGATCTGGCTCTACTACTCCTATGTCATGAACGACCCCCGCTGCATGGAGATCGGCAGCGCATTCCAGCGTTTCGTCACCACGCTCGAAAAGGCGCAGGCGGAATACGACCTGGGCTCGGAGCACATCATCAAGGACCGCGGTTCGGTCAGGGGCGGTAAATTCGTCGTCGGAAAACGCGCCTATGCGAAGGTCGTGATCCCGCCCATGACCGAGAACCTCAACGCCGGGACTTTCAGCCTCATCCGCGAATTCGTCGAGGCGGGCGGGCAACTGGTGCTCTTTGCCAAACCGACGCTCGTCGACGGGCGGCCCAGCCCCGAACTGGCGGATTTCCTCGACCGCAACGCCTCCCGGATACGCCGTTACACGGCGCTGGACAATAAGGCGATCGCCGAATCGTTCGCGGACGACAGGATCCGTTTTTGCAACGTCAGGGGCAACGACCTCTACCACCAGCGGCGCAGCTACGAGGACGGGGAGCTCCTGTTCCTGGTCAACTCCTCGCTAAGCGACACCGCCACGGGCAGCGTCGGCCTCCCGGCCGGGGAGCTGGTCGAGCTGGACGCCGTCTCGGGCGACATGCGTCCCTACCCGCACACCGCCGACGGGAAAAGCGTCGGGGCGGACTTCAGCCTGCCGCCCGCCGGGAGCCTCCTGCTCTTCGCCCCGGCTTCGGGCCGGAGCGCCCTTGCACGTACCTCCCGGGCGGCATCCGGCACCGAAACACAGCCAGCAGGGAGCACCAAGCTGGAGCCCGCCGGCCCGCTGGAGGTCACCCGCCTGAAAGACAACGTCCTCAACCTCGATTTCTGCGACCTGACGGTCGACGGGCGCACCGAGCGCAACCTCTACACGTTCGAGGCGTGCAACAAACTCTTCAACCATTGCTACGGGACAGGCAACCCGTGGGACTCGGCCATCCAGTACAGGCAGACTATCGTCGAACGCGACACGCTGACCACGGGCGACATCCGCGTAAGCTACCACTTCGTCGTGGCCGGGGACTTCGACACGCGCGGCATGAAGCTGGTCGCCGAACAACCCGGCATCTGGAACGTGAAGTTCAACGGCACGCCCGTCGAAGCCGCGGCGCCCGACACGCTGCTCGACAGCCGCTTCGGGATCTACCCCGTAGGCAATCTGGTGCGGCGGGGGACGAACACCGTCGAACTGAGCGTCTCGCCCATGAGCATCTATGCCGAAATAGCCCCCGTCTACCTTTTCGGCGACTTCGCGCTCGAATCGGCCGAGGCGGGATGGATCGTCCGCGAACCCGCCGGGAAACCGGCCTTGGGAAGCTGGAAACGGCAGGGGCTCCCCTTCTATTCGTGGGACATGGCCTACGGCCGAGACTACGACATCGACGACCCCGCGGCCGGTTACACGCTCCGGCTGAGAGCCTGGGAAGGGACGCTCGCACGGGTCTGCGTGAACGGCCGCAAAGCGGGCATCATCGCCTGGCAGCCCTATGCGTTCGACCTCACGCCCTACCTGCGCAAGGGACGCAACCGCGTCGAAGTGCAGGTGGTGGGCAGCCTTAAAAACCTCTTCGGCCCTCATTACAGCGCCGACAAGGGTATCGCAGGCCCGTGGCACTGGAACAACGTGCCCAAACAGCTGCCCGGCAGCGACTACGACCAGCGGGACTACGGCCTGCTGGAAGATTTCGAAATCGTCATGACAAAATAACGGATCACAAACCATGAAAATAGGATTGATCGCAGTAGGGCTGAACACCTACTGGCACCAGTTCGGCGGACTGCGCGAAAGGCTCGACGGCTACCGGAACGCCATAAAGGAAAAAATGGAAGCCTACGGCGGGCAGATCGTCGCCGACGCAGGCATGGTCGACGACGTGGACAAGGCTCACGCAGCCGCGGCCCTTTTCAGGCGCGACGAAGCCGAAGTGCTGTTCATCTTCATCTCGACCTACGCCCTTTCGTCCACGCTCATCCCCTTCCTCGGGGAGGGTATCCCGGTCGTGCTGCTCAACCTGCAACCCGCCCCGGCCATCGATTACGCCCGGCTCAATGGCATGTCCGACCGCGGGGAGATGACGGGCGAGTGGCTTGCCAACTGCCAGGCCTGTTCGCTGCCCGAATTCTGTTCGGTATTCAACCGCGCCGGCACCAAATACGACGTGGTGACGGGCTACCTCGACGACGCGCAGGCCTGGGCCGAGATCTACGGGTGGATCGACGCGGCGAAGGTCGCCTGCGGCATGCGCCGCAACCGCATGGGACTGCTGGGCAACTACTACGGCGGCATGGTCGACGTCTACTCCGACCTCAGGCTGCAGAGCACCGTCTTCGGCACCCATGCCGAAATCCTGGAGATGTGCGAACTGCACGAATTCCGCCGCTCGGTGACGCAGCGCGAGGCCGACGCGAGGGTCGCCGCGTTCGGCGAGGCGTTCGTCATCGACGAGGGCTGCACGCGGGAGGAACTCGAGCGCGCCGCACGCACTTCCGTGGCGCTGGACAAGCTCGCAGAGGCGCACCGGCTGGGTTCCCTGGCCTACTACTACGCGGGGGCGGCGGGCAACGCCTACGAAGACATCGTCACGTCGGTCATCGCCGGCAACACGCTGCTGACGGGGCGCGGCATCCCCGTGGCGGGCGAATACGAGGTGAAAAACGTACAGGCCATGAAAATCATGTCACTGCTGGGCGCCGGGGGTTGTTTCTCGGAATTCTACGGCATGGACTTCACCGACGACGTCATCCTGCTGGGGCACGACGGCCCGGCGCACTTCCTGCTCGGCGAAGAGAAAGCCCGCCTGGTGCCGCTTCCCGTTTACCACGGCAAACCCGGCAAGGGGCTGTCGATCCAGATGTCCGTGAAACACGGCCCGGTGACGCTCCTGTCGGTGGTCGAAGGACGCGACGGGATTTCGTTCCTGCTGGCCGAAGGCGAATCGGTGCCGGGCCCCGTGCTGAACATCGGCAACATCAACAGCCGTTACAGGTTCCCGCTTCCCGCGCGGGAATTCATCGACCGCTGGAGCAAGGCGGGGCCTTCGCACCACTGCGCCATCGGTGTGGGACATGTCGCCGGAGCGATCCGCAAATACGCCGCGCTGCTCGGAATCCCGGTGACGGTCGTCTGCTGAGGGGGTTACCGCCCGGGCTGCCTCCGCTCGCGGCGGTACTGCTGGGGCGGGACGCCCTCCCTTTTGCGGAAGAAGGTGGAAAAGTGGCTCGGGGTCTCGAACCGGAGCCTGTATGCGATCTCCGCGACGGTGAGCTCCGTCGTATCGAGCAGCTCCTTGGCACGCAGGAACCGGATCTGCGAGAGATATTGCGCAGGCGAGGTATCGGCATACTGCCGGAACATCTTGCGGAACCACGAATAGCTGACCGACAGGCGTTCGGCGATCCCCTGCGGCGTGAGGCCGTCCTCGACCTCGCGCTTCATGATCGCGCGCGCCTCGTCGATCTTGCGGATGGCCAGCGAATCGTCGAACAGAATATTCCGGTGCTTGTAGTAGACCGACCCCAGCAGGAACTGCACGATCCCCGCCGCGACCTGCTGGTAACCGGCCTGTTCCCGGAGCGCATAGCCGACGATCTCCTCGTACATGCCGATGATCGTCTGGCTGAACCCCAAGTCGAATACCGGGCTGCGCGGCGAAAAGAACCCGTTGGCGACCTGCGCATCGACGCTGCCGCCCCGGAATCCCACCCAATGTTCGAACCACCCGGTAGCCCTGTCGGGCTCGTAGGTATGCCACTCCCCGGGGAAGAGCAGGATCATCGTCCCGGCCCTGATCCGCTGGCGGCGGCACGAACGGGACTCGAAACAGCCCTCCCCGCGCGATATGTAGACCAACTGGTACTCCTTCAGGACGCGCCCCTTGCCGGGGTCGAAAATATGGGATTCGGGATGCTGCGCCTGCGGGTAGGAGCTGTGCGCCGCGACCGCCTGGTACCCGGCCGTCGTGACGACCAGCCCCCACGCCTCGTCGTTGCGGCTGATGTTGAGATACTTTATGTTGCAGCCCGGTAGCGGTTCCATGCCTGAAAATATCAGATTCGACCCAAATTTACGAAAAAGTCCGCAGGAGGCCAAACCCGGCGAAGGAAGATGCGGGCGGGAAAACGAAAAGGGAGCCCGGATTCGATTCCAGCGCTCCCTTTTCCGGGTGATTCCGGCGCGGTTCGAACGCGCGACCCGCAGCTTAGAAGGCTGCTGCTCTATCCAACTGAGCTACGGAACCATCGGCAAAACCGCACCCTGCGGTGACGATTTGCGCCGCAAAGATAGGAATTTTTTTCACAACAGTCCCCGGCTGAACGAAAAATATCACTTCCCGCAGGGATGCAACGGCCTGCAACCCCGCGGGAACCCGATTAGGGGCACGACCCTGCCCCGCCACAAGCCCGCCCTTTTTCCGGCAGTTCCCGCCGCGGCCCGCCACGCACCGTATCCGGCAGAAAAACAGCCTGTCGCACCGATTTTTCGGCGAATTATTTTGCCGGGCGGAATATTTTGTCTACATTTGCAGGCTTAAAAGCCCAAAGTGGGTGAGCGTTTTTTAATTAATTACAACAAAATTTTATAGCAAATGGCTGTTAAAATTCGTCTGGCACGCCACGGTAAGAAAGGTTTTGCTTTCTACCACATCGTTGCCGCAGATAGCAGAGCGCCACGTGATGGTAAATTCATCGAAAAGTTGGGAACCTACAACCCCAACACGAATCCTGCTACGATCGACCTCGACTTCGAGAAAGCATTGGGTTGGTTACAGAAAGGCGCACAACCTACGGATACTTGTCGGGCTATCCTCTCGTACAAGGGCGTATTATACAAGAAGCACCTGTTAGGCGGTGTCGCCAAGGGCGCATTCTCGGAGACCGAAGCCGAAGCCCGCTTCAACAAATGGCTGGGCGAGAAGGCCGGTAAGATCGAGGCCAAGAGCAACAAGCTCGCCACGGATGCCAAGTCGGCCGAGAAAGCACGCCTGGCTGCCGAAGCCAAAATCAAGGAGGAGCGCGCAAAGGCCATCGCCGAGAAGCAGGCCGCTGCCGCAGCTGCCGCCAAAGAAGCCGAGGAGGCTGCCGCCGCCGAAGCTGCCGAGGCTCCCGCAGAGGGCGCAGCAGAGGCTCCTGCCGCAGAATAACACCAGGAAAGCTTCTTTCCGGAATCCCGGTAAATTTCCCGCAACGGGAGGTTTACCGGTTTTTTTCATTACTTTTGCAGATAGTCCCATGCGGGCGCATCCCGTGCGGGAATCGTCCGGCAAGGCACAGCGAGGCGCTGCACGGCACGACAAGGCGGCAGCACAGCGGGGCCGGGTGTAACGGAGCGGCCGGGATACCCGCTTCCCCCGTTCCGCACCGCGATACGGACATAAGAGAAAAAACGAACCGATATGAGCGTTACTATTCCCGCAGGCAGGATCAACAGGCTTTTCGGCACCGACGGCGGTGTGATGCTGTCGCTCTATGCCGATTTCCCGGCGCAATTCGATACCGGCACCCCGCTGCTGGTCACGATCGACGCCCTCGAAGTGCCGCTCTACTGCGAGCGCTTCGAACGCCGCGGCACCTCGGGCGCCGTGGCCTCATTCGCCGATTTCGACACCGAGCGCCGAGCTCAGGAGCTCGTCGGGCTTGAATTCCGTATCGAATGCGACGAGGACGAAGACGACGAATTCTACCTGGAAGACCTGATCGGCTTCGCCGTGACCTGCACCGAAGCGGGCGCGGACGGCGCAAAGGGAGCGGCCGCCTTCACGGGTTCGGTCACGGACTACTACGACAGCGACGCCAACCCGCTTTTCGAGCTGGAGATCGGCGGCCGCACGGTGCTCGTCCCCGCCGCCGAGGAGTTCATCGCCCATATCGACTTCGGGGGGCGCACGATGAAACTGGTGCTGCCCGAAGGGCTGCTCGACCTGTAAATAACAATATTACTATGGCACGTGTCGTAATCGGACTTTCGGGCGGCGTGGATTCATCGGTCGCCGCATACCTGCTCAAACAGCAGGGGCATGACGTCGTGGGGTTGTTCATGATCAACTGGCACGACACGACGGGAACGCTCGAGGGCGACTGCCCGTGGCACGACGACCGCGTCTTCGCCGAGCTGGTCGCAAAAAAACTGGACATCCCGTTGCACGTCGTCGACCTCTCGGCGGACTACCGCACCCGCGTGGTCGATTACATGTTCTCGGAATACGAAAAGGGACGCACGCCCAACCCCGACGTGCTGTGCAACCGCGAAATCAAATTCGACGTCTTCCTGCGCGAAGCGCTCCGGCTGGGCGCCGATTTCGTCGCCACGGGGCACTACTGCCGCAAGGCCGAGGAGACGCTGCCCGACGGACGGACAATCTATAAACTCCTCGCGGGCACCGACCCCAACAAGGATCAGAGCTACTTCCTCTGCCAGCTCTCGCAGGAGCAGTTGCGCTACGCCCTGTTCCCCGTCGGCGACCTGCTCAAACCCGAGGTGCGGCGCATCGCCGCCGAACAAGGATTGGCCACAGCCAAACGCAAGGATTCGCAGGGCATCTGCTTCGTGGGCAAGGTCGACCTTCCGGCCTTCCTGCAACAGAAGCTGGCCTCGAAAAGGGGCAACGTCCACGAGATACTCCCCACGTGGCCGAAATACGGCCCCAAGGCCCGAATCCCGGCGGGCACACCCGATGCCGGACAGGCAATCCCCGCCCCGGCATCCCCGGCCGCCGAACGCCCGGACGACAATCCCCACTCCCCGGGCGGACAGCACGCGGCCGACGTACCCCCCACGACCGAACAGCTTGCGGCACTGGCCGCCCCGTGGCGCTACACCGTCCGCGACGGCAAGAAAATCGGCGAGCACAGCGGGGCGCACTTCTACACCATCGGCCAGCGCAAGGGGCTCGGCATCGGCGGGCGCAAGGAATCGTTGTTCATCCTCGCCACCGACACCGTGCAGAACGTCATCTATGTCGGCGAGGGCGACAGCCACCCCGGCCTGTGGCGACAGGCACTGCATATCGCCCCCCGCGAGATACACTGGGTCAACCCCGCGCGCACGATGCCGGCAGGCCAAAGCGCCCGCTTCAGCGTCCGCATCCGCTACCGCCAGCCTTTGCAGGAGGCCACGCTCTTCGTCCGCGACCAGGGAGCCTACATCCTCTTCGACACCCCCCAGCGGGGCATCACACCGGGGCAGTTCGCCGCATGGTACGACGGCGACGAGCTGGTCGGTTCGGGGGTAATCTCGGAATAGTTTTTCCGATCCCAGCCCCCTCCGAAAAACGGTTTCAAGCCCCCTGCCGGACAGGCGCGGCGTATATTGCCGCTTTTCCTAAGCATAGATTTGTCTTTTCTCAAAAGGCAAATACGTACCTTTTGGTGGCAAAAGGTACCCAAAACCATCCGCATGCCGTTTTCGCGGGAGCAACTGCGGAGCCTCGCTGAACGGGCACGAAAGACTGCGCTTTTCGCACGCCCGTTCCGGGCGCTCGGCGCCGCAGCCGCTCTTTATCCGCTGCAAACGAAATGCGGAAAATCCTGCTGTCCGGAATTCTCGCTGTGCGGCAAAAAACAGAGAAACACGATAACAAAAATCCCGACTTGATGCCGGAGCCGTCGGCGGACGGCGGACTAAAAGCGCGAGAAACGGGGCAGGTTTGCTTGCAAACCCGCGATTAGGCGCCCGTTTCCAGCGTTAGGACGCCAAGAGCAGGCGAAGCATCCGTCGGAGAGTTTTTGGTACTTTTTGCGGAAAAAAGTACATGTTGGAACCAAAAGAATCGTATACATTTCCCCTCCAAAGATACCAAAAACAAAAATTCCGGCACAAAGGCCGTAGTACACCGGCTTAATAACTACCTATACATAGGCGAATTTAAGTTATAACTATACTTTCACAATGGCATAATTTTTAGTTTTACATCATCTAAACAGATGCTTGTGAAACCGAAAAGTGCTTTCGACATATACGTCAGTGCCGCAGTTCGCAAAGAGCGGATGGCTCAACGTGTTTCACAGGCCACATTGGCTTATGGTATAGGAGTAAGCGACGGATTCATTTCACAAGTTGAAAGCCCGAAAAATCCTTCAAAATACAACCTCAACCATATCAACGAGATCGCCCGGTTCCTGGGCTGCTCGCCGCGCAAGTTCCTGCCCGAGGAGCCGTTATAACCCCGGCCTATGTCGCTGCAACGCATCATAACCGCCCTCGCTGCAACCGGCCACGCACACTCCGTCCCGGGCAGCCGGACTTTACGCGCCTTGCAACGGCTGCCACGCATCATAACCGCCCTGCTGCTCTTCCTGGCAGGCATCCCCGCTCATGCACAGCCGCGCACGGGCATCGTCTACTGGGATCTCGACCACCTCTACGACACTGTCCCCGCCCTGTTCTACAATGACACCGACTACACGCCCTCGGGACGCCTGGCGTGGGACACGGAGCGCTACCGCCGCAAGATACGCCATACGGCGGCCGTCATCGACTCTATGCGCATGCCGCTCGTGGCGCTGTGGGGCGTCGAGAACGAAGCCGTCGTCCGCGACATCGCAGCCGCCTGCGAGGGCGATTACAGCTACCTGCACCGCACGCTCAACTCCCTCGACGGCATGGATTTCGCACTGCTCTATTACGGCGACCTCTTCGAGCCCCTCTACGACGAGCCGGGGCGCCGCTACCTCTACATCGAGGGCCTCCTCTACCGCCGCGGCAAACCCATGCGACGGGGATCCGGCCGCGTCGTCCGCCCCACGCGCACCGACACCATAGGGCTCGTGCTGTGCAGCGACACCCGCATGGCCGAATGGGTCGTCCGCGACCTGCGCGAAGAGCGCCCCGGGGTGAAGCTGCTCGTCGCGGGACGCACCTCGTCGCTCGCCCCCGGAGCCTTCGGGCTGCGCGACGCACTGGAGCGCCCGGCACGGCTCGGGCGGGGCAACGTCCGCCGCCGGGGCGGCTGGCAGATGCGCGACCGCATTCTGGCCGACACGGCGCTCCGCACCTCGGCGGGCGATGTCTATGCGCGCCGTTATCTGATTGACCCCAAGACGGGTACCCCGCTTCCGACCTACGAAAAAAGGCGGTACAGGGGCGGCTACGGCTACGCCCTGCCGGTATTCGTTTACTTGGAGTAGATTTTTTTGGAATTCCGGAAAAGTTTTTATATATTCGCATTCCCAACGGCGAATATGAATTCTTTGACGAGGCGGTAACAGGAATGTCACCGCAATTTTCGTCTGTGAAAAGCGGCAAGTTGACAAAAAATTTATAAATTTATATACCAATTAAATTAACCAAGAAAAATTATGGCAGACGTTAAACGAGTCTATACCTTCGGCAACAAGGAAGCCGAAGGCAACGGCAAAATGCGTGAGCTGCTCGGCGGCAAGGGTGCGAACCTCGCGGAGATGAACCTCATCGGCATCCCCGTCCCCCCGGGCTTCACGATCACCACGGAAGTATGTTCCGAATATTACGCCCACGGCAAGGAGGCCGTGATCCAGATGCTCCGTCCCGAAGTGGAGAAGGCGATGAAAAATATCGAGAAGCTCACCGGGATGAAATTCGGCGACAAGGAGATGCCGCTGCTGGTGTCGGTACGCTCGGGAGCCCGCGCTTCGATGCCCGGCATGATGGACACGATCCTCAACCTGGGTATGAACGACCAGGCCGTGGAAGCCGTCGCCAAGCGCACAGGCAACCCCCGTTTCGCATGGGACTCGTACCGCCGTTTCGTACAGATGTACGGCGATGTGGTGCTGGGCATGAAACCCGAATCGAAAGAAGACCACGACCCGTTCGAGGTAATCATCGAGGAGCAGAAACACAAACGCGGCGTGAAGAACGACACCGACCTGACGACCGACGACCTGAAGGAGCTGGTCAGGAACTTCAAGGCTGCCGTCAAGAAGCAGACCGGCGAGGATTTCCCGGCATGCCCGTGGGATCAGCTCTGGGGCGCCGTATGCGCCGTATTCGGTTCGTGGATGAACGACCGCGCCATCCTCTACCGCAAGCTCAACAACATCCCCGCCGAGTGGGGAACGGCCGTGACCGTACAGGCCATGGTATTCGGCAACATGGGCAGCAACTCGGCGACGGGCGTAGCCTTCTCGCGCGACGCCGCGACGGGTGAAAACCTCTTCAACGGCGAATACCTCATCAATGCCCAGGGCGAGGACGTCGTGGCCGGCATCCGCACCCCGCAGCAGATCACCCTCGAAGGGTCGAAGCGCTGGGCGGCCGCACAGAACATCTCCGAGGAAGACCGCCGCACGAAATATCCCTCGCTCGAAGAGGTCATGCCGGTGGTTTACAAGGAACTCGATGAGATCCAGCACCACCTGGAGCAGTATTTCAAGGACATGCAGGACATCGAGTTCACAATCCAGGACGGCAAGTTGTGGATGCTCCAGTGCCGCAACGGCAAACGCACCGGCGCGGCCATGGTCAAGATCGCGATGGATATGCTCCGCGAAGGGCTGATCGACGAACGCACGGCCGTGCTTCGCTGCGAGCCCGCGAAGCTCGACGAGCTGCTCCACCCCGTATTCGACAAGAAGGCCATCACCAATGCACAGGTCATCACCAAGGGCCTTCCCGCATCGCCGGGCGCCGCGACGGGCCCCGTGGTATTCTTCGCCGAAGATGCCGAGAAAACCCTCGCCCAAACCGGTCAGAAAGCGATCCTCGTGCGCATCGAAACTTCGCCCGAAGACCTCAAGGGCATGCTCGACGCCGCCGGCATCCTCACCGCCCGCGGCGGTATGACCTCGCATGCGGCCGTCGTCGCACGCGGCATGGGCAAGTGCTGCGTATCGGGCGCCGGGGAGCTGGAGATAGACTATAAAACCCGCACGATCAAAGTCAACGGCTTCACCGTCAAGGAGGGCGACTGGATCTCGCTCAACGGTTCGACGGGCGAAGTTTACCTGGGACAGGTAGCCACGATGGCCGCCGACCTGAGCGGCGACTTCGGCCAGCTGATGGATCTGGCAGGCAAATACGCCGTGCTGAAAGTCCGCGCCAATGCCGACACGCCGAAGGATGCCGCACAGGCATTCGGGTTCGGCGCCGAGGGCATCGGCCTCTGCCGCACGGAGCACATGTTCTTCGAGGGCGACCGCATCAAGGCTTTCCGCGAGATGATCCTCGCCGACGACGAGGCCGGACGCCGCGTGGCACTGGCCAAGTTGCTGCCCATCCAGCGCAGCGACTTCGAAGGCCTGTTCAAGGCCATGAACGGCTTCCCCGTGACCGTCCGCCTGCTCGACCCGCCCCTGCACGAGTTCGTGCCGCACGACGAGAAAGGCCAGAAGGAGATGGCCCGTGAGATGGACGTCCCCCTCCAGAAGATCGTCGCCAAGGTCGAGTCGCTGGCCGAGTTCAACCCCATGCTGGGACACCGCGGCTGCCGCCTGGGCAACACCTACCCCGAGATCACCGAGATGCAGGCACGCGCCATCATCGAGGCGGCCATGAATGTCCGTGCGCAGGGCATCCCCGTGCACGTCGAGATCATGGTTCCGCTCGTAGGCAACCACAAGGAGCTGCGCTACCAGAAAGGCATCATCGACTCGACGGCCGAACAGGTATTCTCGGAGCGCAACGACAAGATCGACTACATGGTCGGCACGATGATCGAGGTTCCCCGCGCAGCCGTGACCGCCCACCAAATCGCCGAGGTCGCCGAGTTCTTCTCGTTCGGCACCAACGACCTGACGCAGATGACGCTGGGCTTCTCGCGCGACGACATCGGCAAGTTCCTGCCGATCTACCTCGACAAGGGCATCCTGAAGAACGACCCGTTCCAGATCCTCGACCAGAACGGCGTGGGACAGCTGATCCGCGAGGCCGTATTCAAGGGCCGCGGCAAGCGCCCGATGCTCAAGTGCGGCATCTGCGGCGAGCACGGCGGCGAACCTTCGTCGGTCGAATTCTGCCACTACGCGGGCCTGAACTACGTGAGCTGCTCGCCGTTCCGCGTGCCCATCGCACGCCTGGCGGCCGCCCACGCAGCCCTCAAGGAGAAATAAGCCTTCACCCGGCAACCGCCGGAACACCCATACCAGCGAAAGCCTGCGGCGTGCATGCCGCGGGCTTTCGTTTTTAGCGACAAAAAAGTCCGGTTCGTTGAAAAATTTTTGCCGTGGCGGATAAGTTTTGTATATTTGTTCTGGCAAACAGTATTATTCGCAACTTTTGTTAAATTAAAGCAACAGACATGAAAAAGATTTTTCTTACGGTGATCGTCGTGCTTTTAGCAGTAACGACGGTTTCGGCACAGTACAAGGGCGACTGGGGAGTTGGCCCCAAAATCGGGGTATACACGAATGCGGGTGCCGACGGAGCCATCTTCGGTATCGGTGCGGCCGGACAGTACAGCATCACCGACAACTGGCGCGTAGCCCCGAGCATCCTCGCCCTGTGCAAGACGGGTTGCTCGGTGGATATCAGCGCCGACGTACAGTACCTGTTCAACATCGCCCCCGACTGGCATATCTACCCGCAGGCAGGTATCAGCGCCAACGACATCTACGACTGGTCGTGTGGTATCAACCTCGGCGGCGGCGCGGACTTCTCGATCACCCGCAACTGGGACGTTTCGGCCGGTTTCAAATGGATGATCCAGACGGCCAAGGACTATATCCCCGGCTTTGTGAAGCGCAAAAACCCGATCGTCATCAATATCGGCGCGACCTACAGGTTTTAGCCCCCTCCGAGAAGGAAACAAAAATCCCGGCACTTATTCGTTAAGTGCCGGGATTTTTCATGCCCGCCAATGCAATCCCGCCCATCCCCCAGCCGCCCGAATAGAATCCGCAGGAAGCCGGCTCCAACGATAGGAATTACAAAACCGCCATCCGCAAAATCCGGAAAACGCATATCGCGGCACGAGTGTTGTACGTCATTCGGCGACAAGACAGTGCGTCGGGAAGGCCGTCCCCGGGCCGGGAATGGGATCCTACGACTAATTGACAACCACTTGATTATTCATATAAAATTAAACTGAAAACCATGAAAAAAATTCTTCTGATCGCAACCGCGGCATTGTTTGCCTGGACGGCGTCTGCCCAGGACAGCAACTACCGCAACACCCGTGACAACAACCGCAACGCGGCCCAGGCGGGCAATTACCGCAGCACGCCGGAAAATTACCGCAGCGCCGTGGGTCCGCGCGTAAACTTCTATACCAATACGGGCGACGCATCCGTCGGAATCGGTGCCTACTACCGGTACAGTTTCGATTCCCACTGGCGTATCGAACCGTCGATCTATGTCCTGACGGAAAAGGACAGTTCGGTCGACATCAATTTCGACGCCCACTACGTATTCCGCATCGCCGACTGGTGGGGCGTCTATCCCCAGGTGGGCGTTGTCGCCAATGACATCAAGGACTGGGCATTCGGCATGAGCGTCGGCGGTGGTTTCGACTTCAACGTCGCGCGCCGCTGGAACATCTCCGCAGGTCTCAAGTACGAGCCTATGTTTGACAGCGACCGTTCGAACCCGTTGGTGGTATACGTCGGCGCCGCGTACAGATTCTGACAAACGCACCTGCATAACACATGCAAAAAGCGGATCCCGATGTCGGGATCCGCTTTTTCATGCGGTACGGCACAATGCCGGAATCATCTGGTCTTATAGGCCGCACGGTACTTTCCCTTGGCAAGGTTCAGCAACTTGCCTTTCAGCAGATTGCGACGCAGCGGCGAGATGCGGTCCGTGAAGACCACGCCTTCGATATGGTCGTATTCGTGCTGAATGACCCACGCCTTCAGTCCGTGGAACTCCTCGTCGTGCTCGACGAAATCCTCGTCCATATAACGCATCCGGATCGCCAGCGAGCGGGGCACGTCGGCATGGATGCCGGGGAACGAGAGGCATCCCTCGTTGTAGGTCTTCTTTTCCTCCGACAAGGCATAGATCTCGGGGTTGATAAAGGCGCGCTTGTAGTCGGCGCACTCCGGGTCGTCCTCGCCCCAGGGTGTGCAATCGACGATAAAAAGGCGGATATTCTTGCCGATCTGCGGTGCTGCCAGCCCGACGCCCTCGGCTTCGCCGAGCGTCAGGAACATGTCTTCCACGAGTTTCTTCACCTCGGGATAATCGGGCGTGATCCGCTCGCAGGGCTTGCGCAGCACGTCCGAACCATAAATTACTATCGGATAAATCATTTGTTAAACTCCATATAACTCTGTAAAATAATCGTGGCCGAGATCTTGTCCACCAGCGCCTTGTCCCGGCGCGCCATCTTGCCGATACCGCTTTCGAGCATCGTGCGGTGCGCCATCACCGAGGTGAAACGCTCGTCGTGGAAGACGACCTCCTTGTCGGGCCAGGCCTTCCGCAGGCGCACGGCCAGCGGCTCGATGAAACGCCACGTTTCCGAAGGCGTGCCGTCCATGCGCGAGGGCTTTCCCACCACGATGGTACTAACGTCCTCCGAGGCGAAATATTTTGCCAGCCACGCCTCAAGTCCCTTCGTATCGACCGTATCGAGCCCCCCGGCGATCAGACGCAGCGGATCGCTCACGGCAATCCCCGTGCGCTTCGTCCCGTAGTCTATGGCAAGTATCCGTCCCACGCACTAAAGGTTCGGGCCGGATTCGCCGCCCATATAACAGTAGTTCCTCAGCAGCCAGCCGGCCAGCATTCCGGCCGCCAGGCAAAGCAGCAGCGCCCACCAGGGGAAACGCCGTTTTTCACCCTCGACGATGCTGTCGGAATCGAAAATATTGAACCGGCCCATAATCGCCCCGCTACAGGTTCATTTTCCGGAACAGCTTGCGGTACGAGCACTCCTCTTCGACGAGCGAAGGCAGCGACTCGATCATGACGCGCTCCTGCTCCATCGTATCGCGGTGGCGCACCGTCACGGTACCATCCTCGAGCGTCTGCCCGTCGACGGTCACACAGAACGGCGTACCGATGGCATCCTGGCGGCGGTAGCGCTTGCCGACGGAATCCTTCTCGTCGTAAACGACGTTGTAATCGTATTTGAGGTCGTCGACGATCCGCTGCGCCACCTCGGGCATGCCGTCTTTCTTCACCAGCGGCAGCACGGCCACCTTCACGGGCGCCAGCGCAGCCGGCAAACGCAGCACGACGCGCGAATCGCCGCCATCGAGCTGCTCCTCGGTGTAAGCCGCCGACATCACCTGCAGGAACATGCGGTCGACACCGATCGAGGTCTCGACGACATAGGGTACGTAGCTCTCGCCTGTTTCCGGGTCGAAATACTGGATCTTCTTGCCCGAGAATTTCTGGTGGTTGCCCAGGTCGAAATCCGTACGCGAATGGATGCCCTCGACCTCCTTGAAACCGAACGGGAAGTTGTATTCGATGTCGGTAGCGGCATTGGCATAGTGCGCCAGTTTGTCGTGGTCGTGGAAACGGTAGCGGTCGTCGCCGAAGCCCAGCGCACGGTGCCAGGCCATACGGGTCTCCTTCCACTGCTGCCACCACTTCATCTCCTCGCCGGGGCGTACGAAGAACTGCATCTCCATCTGCTCGAATTCGCGCATACGGAAGATGAACTGGCGGGCCACGATCTCGTTGCGGAACGCCTTTCCGATCTGCGCGATTCCGAACGGCAGTTTCATGCGGCCGGTCTTCTGCACGTTCAGGAAATTGACGAAGATACCCTGTGCCGTCTCGGGACGCAGGTAGATCGTATTGGCACCCTCGGACGTCGAGCCCATCTGGGTCGAGAACATCAGGTTGAACTGGCGCACCTCCGTCCAGTTGCGCGTACCCGAAATCGGGCACACGATCTCGCAGTCGACGATGATCTGACGCAGTTCATTCAGGTCATTGGCGTTCTGGGCGGCCACGAAACGCTTGTGCACCTCGTCGCGCTTGGCGAGGGTTTCGGCCACACGGGGCGAAGTCTTGCGGTACTTCTCCTCGTCGAACGACTCCCCGAAGCGCTTGCGGGCCTTCTCGACCTCTTTTTCGACCTTTTCATCCTGCTTGGCCAGCCAGTCTTCGATCAGCACGTCAGCGCGGTAACGCTTCTTCGAGTCCTTGTTGTCGATCAGCGGGTCGTTGAACGCACCGACATGGCCCGAAGCCTCCCACGTGCGGGGATGCATGAAGATCGCGGCATCCAGCCCCACGATATTCTCGTGCAGCTTGACCATCGAATCCCACCAATAACGCTTGATGTTATTCTTCAGCTCCACGCCGTTCTGGCCGTAGTCGTAGACGGCGCCGAGCCCGTCGTATATCTCGCTCGAGGGGAATACGAACCCGTACTCCTTGCAGTGCGCCACTAGTTTTTTGAAAAGTTCTTCCTGCGTCATTTTATCTTGTTTTTAAATTATTTTCCGAATTACAAAAGTACAAAATAATTGGGAACTACGTCTTTCCGTAGCGAATTTATTTCTATATTTGCCACGGCGGCCTGCCATGGGCCGCCGACATAAGAGACAAAAAAAGTGCATCGGCTTTTTTCTTCCGGCAGAAAATTGGACACTTTCCCGGACGGTAAGGAACGAAGGTTGATGCTCTCGCTGTTTTTCAGCGCGGGCATATTCTACCATTCTACCGTTCGGGTCGTCCAATACCTCTGCCGTGGATGTAGGATCGAGTCCGCGCTTTTGCGTCCCGCCCCGACGAAACGACCCAAACAAATGACGGGAACGATGAAACTTCTGATTGCGCTCATTGCCATCGCTATCATAGCAATATGCGGCAATGCCGGAAGTAAGAAATAGTGCTACACCAGCCCGGCGCGCAGGAACGAGAAATCGCCTTCGCGCGCTATGATTATGTGATCCAACAGCCGGATGTCGAACAACGCCGCAGCCTGTGCGACACGCTCGGTGAGCACCTTGTCCTGCGGACTGGGCGCCGCAGCCCCCGAAGGGTGGTTGTGAATCAACACCAGCTGTGTGGCGAGCAGTTCCAACGCCCGTTTAACAACCAGCCTATGGTCGACGACCGTTCCCTGCACCCCGCCCTGGCTTATGCGCTGGCGCTCGATAATGCGGTTGGAAGAGGTGAGGTAAACCGCCCAACACTCCTCATAGGCAAGCGTTTCCAGCTGCGGGCGGAACAGCGCCACCACGTCGTCGCTCGTCGCAATGACATCCGCCTCCGCAGCCCGCGACGCAGCGACGCGGCGGCCGAACTCGGCGGCAGCAAGCAGCAGGCGGGCACGCCTGAGCCCCAACCCGCCGACCATCCGCAGGCGGGCTGCATCTTCCGACCCGATACGCGCGAGCGCCCCTCCGCAGGCCGCAAGCAACGCCCCGGCCGTCTGTTCGTCATCGGTCAGCACGGCCAGCAACTCCGCATCGCTGAGGGATTCGACGCCCCTCGCCGTCATCTTATCGGTAATCGTCTTCATAGGGAAAATATCAGGCAGGAAATCGGGTCTATATCGCGCAGTATGCGGAAAAGTTATCGGTCACAAAATCGAGCCGCATATCGTAAGCATCCGGCCGGCCCAGGGCATCAGCCGGGCTTTCCGCCGGCACCGGATTATAACCGAAAGTTATTGCGTCAGCCGGTCGACCCTGTCCAGCAGCGACGCGCACTGCTCGTCGGTCATGTACTCCGCCACGGAGAATGCGGCATGCTGCTCGGCCTCTTTCTTCGATTCGCCCGAGCCGTGTCCCACCTCTATGCCGTCGACCAGCACCGTAGAGTAAAATACGGGGTGGTTCGAGGAGTACTCCTTGTCGTTGCCCGTGCGGAATACGATCTTGAGGTGGTTTTTCTGGCACCACTCGATCAGCCGGCTCTTGAAGTCGGTCTCCGACTCGGTCAGTTCGTCGAGGTTCAGGGCCTGGAAATAAATCCGGTTGATCAGCAGCCGGTTGGTGAACTCATATCCCTGGTCGAGGTAAACGGCGCCTATCATCGCTTCGAAGGCATCGCCGTAGATGTGTTTCTGGGTAATGCTCGTACTGGCGTTCGAGATGACATGCCGATCCAGGCCGATTTTCACGGCCAACTCGTTGAGCGACTGCCTCGACACGATCTTCGACCGCAGCTGCGTGAGGAACCCCTCGTCCCGGTCGGGATACTCGATGAAAAGGTAGTCCGAGGTAACGGCCTCTATCACGGCGTCGCCCAGGAATTCGAGCCGCTCGTTGTTGATCGGGCGCCCGTCCTCCAGAACCAAAGAAGCTGACTTGTGAATCAAAGCCAGCTTGTAAAGTTCGATGTTGTTCGGGATAAACCCGAACATATCATCGACAGTCTTGTAATACGCCTTATCCCGCCCGAAATTCCTTCTAAGGGGGCGCAGTATGAAATCAAACACGGCCCGGACGGTTTAAAACGTTAGAGTTTACGGAAAATGATCGAGGAGTTGTGCCCGCCGAAACCGAACGTGTTGCTCAGCGCGCATTTCACGTCGCGCTTCTGCGCCTTGTTCAGCGTGAGGTTCAGGTTCGGGTCGATCTCCGGGTCGAGGTTCTCACAGTTGATGGTCGGGGGAACCACGCCGTGCGTGATGGCGAAGATGCAGGCCAGGGCCTCGGCAGCTCCGGCAGCACCCAGCAGGTGACCGGTCATCGACTTGGTGGAAGAGATATTGACGTTATAAACGTGGTCGCCCAACACACCGGCGACAGCCTTCAGTTCGGGGATGTCGCCCGCGGGGGTCGAGGTACCGTGGACATTCACATAATCGATATCTTCGGGTTTGATGCCGGCGTCCTTGATGGCGTCGCGCATCGACTTCATGGCACCCTTTCCTTCGGGATGGGGGGCGGTGAAGTGGTAAGCGTCGGCAGAAGCGCCGCCGCCGATGATCTCGCAGTAGATCTTGGCACCGCGGGCCTTGGCATGTTCATACTCCTCGAAGATCAGGGCACCGGCACCTTCGCCGATCACAAACCCGTCGCGATCCTTGTCGAACGGACGCGAAGCGTGCTGCGGGTCGTCGTTGCGCGTGGAGAGCGCCTGCATGGAATTGAACCCGCCGACGCTCGGCTCGTTGACCGCGGCCTCGGAGCCTCCGGCCACCATCACGTCGGCCTTCCCGTAGCGGATGGCGTCGAACGCGGCGATCATGCCGTGGTTCGAAGATGCGCACGCAGACACCGTGCAGTAGTTGGGCCCCATGAAGCCGTACTTCATGGAGATGAAGCCGGCAGCGATGTCGGAGATCATGCGGGGAATAAAGAACGGGCTAAACCGCGGGGTTCCATCCCCTGCGGCCCAGCCCAGACACTCATCGAAGAAAGATTTGATTCCTCCGATGCCCGAACTCCAGATCACACCCACCTGCTCCTTGTCGACGGACTCGAGGTCGAGCGCCGAATCCTCGACGGCCTGCGTGGCCGCGATCAGGGCATACTGGGTGAAAAGGTCGTACTTGCGTACTTCCTTACGGTCGAAATAGAGGTTCGAGTCGTAATTCTTTACTTCACAAGCAAACTTCGTCTTAAACTTCTCTGCATCGAAATGAGTAATCGGTGCGGCACCGCTGACTCCCTTCTCCAAATTCGAAAAATACTCTTCAATATTATTACCGAGCGGGTTGATCGTACCGATGCCCGTAACAACTACTCTTCTTTCTGTCATAAATTTAAGGCTATAAGAGGCTGTGAAAGCTCTTTTTATAAATTATTTCTTGTGCTCTTCGATATACTTGATAGCGTCGCCAACGGTAGCGATCTTCTCAGCGTCCTCGTCCGGAATCTGGATATCGAAAGCCTTCTCGAACTCCATGATCAATTCTACGGTGTCGAGCGAATCAGCACCCAGATGGTTGGTGAAGCTTGCTTCGGGTACAACCTCCGATTCCTTGACACCCAGTTTGTCGACGATGATCTCGACAACTTTTGATTGAACTTCTGACATAATTTTAATTTTTTAGTTAAACAATTATTTGGAAATAGTTCTTTCGTATTTCCGGGGTAATTTTGCGCAAAAGTAACACTTTTTTTATTACTTTTGACAAAACAGACCTTTTTTTTATTCACAACTTTTTCGACATTTAGCACATTTTTCAAATTAACCGATTCAAAACCATAGGCTTATGAAATTGCTTCTGATCTCGAATTCGACCAACGCCGGAGAGGAATACCTCCGCTATCCGATGCCCGAAATCGGGCGTTTCCTGCAGGGCGTCAGCGAAATCGTATTCGTCCCCTATGCCGCCGTGACATTTTCCTACGCCGAGTACGAAAAAAAGGTGCAGGCACGCTTCTCGGAACTGGGTATCCGCGTGCGCTCGGTACACCGGGCCAAAGACCCCGCGCGCATGGTACGCGAGGCGGAAGCCCTGTGCGTCGGGGGCGGCAACACCTTCGCGCTGGCAAAAAAGATGCAGGAGCAGGGGCTTATGGCTGCCATCCTGCGTAAAATCAAGGCCGGGACTCCCTATGTCGGCTGGTCGGCGGGCAGCAACGTGGCATGTCCCACCATCTGCACCACAAACGACATGCCCATCGTCGAGCCGCAGTCGTTCAGGGCTGTCGGAGCCGTAAAGTTCCAGATAAACCCCCACTACCTCGACGCCAACCCCGAGGGGCACGCCGGAGAGACGCGCGAGCAGCGCATCCTCGAATACATCGAGGCCAACCCGCGGCGCTGGGTCGCCGGGCTGCGCGAAGGGTGCATGCTCCGCCATGCGGAGGGGAAACTCGAACTGATCGGCAAGCGCCCGATGCGCATGTTCCGCAAGGGCATGGAGCCCTTCGAAGTACAACCGGGCAGCGACCTGTCGTTCCTGCTCTAATCCCCGGCCGGAAGCGCTTCTGGCCGCAATCAAAAATATTTATATAAATAGGTATGAAAGTTCTGATAGCGGGCATGGGCCTCATAGGCGGCTCTTTTGCCCTCGCGTTGCGCGACCGCAGCATCGCGGACGAAATACTCGGTGTCGAGAGTTCGGAAGGTAACGCCGCCGAGGCACTGCGGCTCGGGCTGGCCGACCGCATCGTGGCGTTCGAAGAGGGCATCCCACAGGCCGACCTCGTGGTGCTGGCCACCCCTGTCGATACAATTCCCCTGATGGCCGTAAAAGCCCTCAACCGCGTAAACGGCAGCCAGGTGGTGATGGATTTGGGTTCCATCAAGGCCGAATTGTGCGAGGTTATCTCGATGCACGCCCGCCGCGGGCGCTTCGTAGCCGTCCATCCGATGTGGGGCACCGAATACAGCGGGCCGCGCGCTGCACAGCACGGCGCCTTCACGGGGCGCAACGTCGTATTGTGCGAAGTGGAGCGGAGCGACCCCGACGCGCTGGCGATGGCCGAGCGGATCTTCCGCACGCTGGAGGCGCCCGCCGTCTACATGGACGCCGAGGAGCACGACCTGCATGCGGCCTATGTGTCGCACATCTCCCACATCACCTCGTTCGCGCTGGCGCTGACCGTGCTCGAGAAGGAACGCGAGGAGCGGCACATCTTCGACCTGGCGGGCGGCGGGTTCGAGAGCACCGTGCGGCTGGCCAAGAGCTCGGCCGCCACGTGGGTGCCGATCATGCTGCGCAACAAATACAACCTGCTGGACGTGCTGCGCGAGCATATCCACCAGTTGCAGATCATGCGCCGGATGATCGAGCGCGACGACGCCGAAGGGCTGAAGGCCGCCTTCGACCGGGCCAACTCGATCCAGCGCATCATCCACTGACAGGCATGAGTACGACGGCCGAAACGGGACGTGCGGGCGAACGGGCCGCGGCGGAATACCTCCGCCGTGCGGGGTATGAAATCTGCGCCCTCAACTGGCGCAGCGGCCGCTACGAACTGGACATCGTGGCCCGCAAGGCGGGAATCGTGCATTTCGTGGAGGTCAAGACCCGCAGGGCCGGCTCCCTGACGCCGCCCGAGGCTGCCGTCACGCCGCAGAAATTCCGCGCACTGACGCGGGCGGCCGCGCGTTACCTGGCCGCAACGGGCGGACAGGAAGAGGCGCAGTTCGACCTGGCGGCCGTGGACGTGATGCCCGACGGGCACATGGAGGTACGCCTGGTGGAGCAGGCGATGGAATACAACTGGTAATTTTGCATTTCCGACAAATTATACTACCTTTGTCGCACTGAAAATGAAAGCCCTGCGTACAGGGCCGGAAAACCCGGGCCCGCCCGGCGAACGTTAACGTATAGTATTTCAACACCGCAAACCGTAAACACCGATGTGGTTATATAATTTCGGTCTGACACTCTATGTGTGGCTCATCCGGCTGGTCGCACCGAGGCATCCGAAGGCACGGCTATGGATAGACGGGCGCAAAGACCTCTATAAACGCATGGCCGAGACCATCGACCCGACCGACCGCATCGTCTGGGTGCACGTCGCGTCGCTCGGCGAATTCGAACAGGGGCGCCCCATCATCGAACGCATCCGCAAGACCCATCCCGAATACAAGATCCTGCTCACGTTCTTCTCGCCTTCGGGCTACGAAGTCCGCAAGAATTACCAGGGCGTGGATTACATCTTCTACCTGCCGATCGACACGCCGCGCAACGCCCGCCGGTTCCTCGATGCGGCGCATCCCGAAATCGCAATCTTCGTAAAATACGAATTCTGGCTTAACCTGCTGCGCGACCTGCGCCGCCGCAAGGTGCGCACCTATATCGTCTCGGCCATCTTCCGCCGCAACTCGATCTTCTTCCGCCCCTACGGCGGCATGTGGAGGCAGGCGCTGGAGTCCTTCGACGTGATGTTCGTGCAGAACGAGGAGTCGAAAAAGCTGCTGGCCGGGCTGGGCTTCGACAACGTGATCGTAGCGGGCGACACGCGTTTCGACCGCGTGGCCGAAATCGCCGCCGCAGCCAAACATATCGACATCATAGACCGGTTCAAGGGGGACAAACGCCTCTTCGTGGCGGGTTCGACCTGGAACCCGGACGAAGAGCTGCTGATCCGCCTGATAAACGACAACCCCGACGTGAAATTCATCGTGGCTCCGCACGAGATGGACGAAGGCCGCATGGCACGCCTCGCGGCCGAGGCCAAGGGCGGGACGCTCCGCTACACGCAGTGCACGCCCCACACGGCCTACGGGTCGAAGCAACTGCTGATCCTCGACACGGTGGGGATCCTGGCGTCGGTCTACGGCTACGCGACGTGGAGCTATATCGGCGGCGGGTTCGGCGTGGGGATACACAATACGCTCGAAGCGGCGACATTCGGGCTTCCGGTGGCATTCGGCCCCAACTACGCGAAATTCAAGGAGGCACGCGACCTGGTGACGCTCGGCGCTGCCCGTCCGGTGAAAAACTACGACGAACTGCGCACGTGGTTCATCCCCTTGCGCGACAACGAGGATTTCCTGCTGAAAACAAGCCGTATAGCCAAAGACTACACCACCCGTCACCAGGGTGCCACGAACATCATCGTCAAGACCATCTTCCATTAGCAGTCCCCGAGGAAGGAACTGCCGGCGTCCACCCCGGAAAAGCCGCGGAAAAAGCCGCGGAAAAAGCCACGGAAAAAGCCACGGAAAGGCCGCGGAAAAGGTTGCCCGGCAAGCCGGCTTAAAAAATCACCCTCGTCAGAGATGCTTCTGACGAGGGTGATTTTCATTCCGGGAACCGGCGGGCAGCCCCTTTATTTTTATGCCCGGCACCGGGGCATGTCATTCATAGAGCGACTTGCAGTAGTCGCGCAGGGTCTTCCAGGGATAATAGGGGCCGCCGCCGATCGGCAGTTCGGCATCGCGCTCGTTGTGCAGCACCCGCACCCGCACGTCGCCGGTCTCGGGGTTGCGGAAGAAGATGAACTGCACGTTGGTCGCCATGGGCGATACGCGGTGTATCTGCCACACCCCGGCAGCTTCCTCGGCCGTCCATACGCGCCCGGAAGCCTCCCTGACGCCCAGGAGCGCCACCAGCGGAATGACGTTCACGTCGTGGCCGAAACGCAGCGAAGCCGAGAGGTTCTCCTCCCCCGCGACGACCCGTTCGGCAGTCTCCACGATATTGCGCAGCAGCGGCTTGGCATCGGCGATGATCGGGTCGCCGAAACGCTTCGACGGGCCGAACATCACGTAGCGGCGGAAATTCTCGGCTTCCCAGGCGGCGTATATCTCCTCCTCGGTGAAGAGGTCGTAGAGCGAGATGCCCAGGTATTCGACGTCCTGCATGATGGCGGCCTGCGCCAACAGCTGGTTCATCAGTTTCGCCGGCCTTTTCACCTCGCGTTCCACGAAGGCGGGGTCGGAGAAGAGCGACGCCATCAGACGGGCGGGATGCGTGCGGGCATCCTGCAGGCTGTCGGCCACGGCACCGGATGCCTTTCGCTGGGAATTCAACCCTGCGCCGTTGCTCATATAAGGGATGTAGCGCTGGCTCGATTCGCGGGTCATCCGGATTTCGGGGTTCAGCTCCTTGAGGCGCTCGTTGAAGGCCGCCATGCTCAGGATACAGCGCGGCACGAGCGTCGAACGGCTCTGGACAAAGCATTCGCGGCCGTCCCCGGTCGAAAAGACCTCGGGATAGGCCTTATACATGCGTTCGGCGATGCCCCGGTGTTCCGCCACGCCGCGGGGCGAGAGGTCGCCGTAACGATCCCGGGCATCGGCTGCGATGACCTCGACCTTAGCCAGCAGGTCGCGCCCTTTGGGGGTCAGCACCCCGGCCGAGTCGGCTTTGCGCAGGATACCCAGCGGCTCAGCATAGATCTTTTCCGAAGTATGCCAACGGCTGCCGTGGCGGCCATAGTGGCTGATGTAGAAGGGAACATAGCCCTTCGGGGCGGGTACGGCGGGGCCGGGCAGGTACTCGTACGAGTGGTAAATCCCGCCCGCGCGTTCGGGCATGGCGGCGATCTGCTCACGGGCGGTCTGGGCCGTGGCGCCCCAGAGGCCGAGCAGCAGGAACGCCGCAAAGAGCCTCATTTTCATGGTCAGTTTATTCATAGTCAGCATTTATGTGTCATTATTCCCAGTACGACCCTGTCGGTCTCGTTCATGCCGTCGCGGCCGATGGCCGTGAGGTTGCGGATGCACTTGTCGACATCCTCTTCGATGATTCCCTCGACGGGCGTTACGCAATGGCCGTCCATCGCCATCATGGCCGAGATCACGGCGGTCGAGACGCCGCTCGTGAGCTTCATGGAGCAACTCGGCTTGGCTCCGTCACAAATCATGCCCGTAAGGTTGGCAATCATGTTTTTCACCGCCGCCGCGACCTGCCCGTAGTCGCCGCCCATCAGGTAGGTAATGCCGCAGCTCGACCCCGTGGCGGCCACCACGCAGCCGCACAGAGCCGACAGGCGGCCGAGGCTCTGCTTGATATAGATCACCGTGAGGTGGCTCAGCACCAGCGCACGGATCGTCTGCTGTTCGGTGGCTGCGGTCTGCTCGGCGTAGACCACCACGGGAAGCGTCGCCGCGATGCCCTGGTTGCCGCTTCCCGAGTTACTCATCACGGGGATCATCGCCCCGGCCATGCGGGCGTCGCACGCCGCGGAGGTATAGGACAGTATCCGCGAGAAGATGCTGTCGCCCATAATCTTCCGTTCTCGCTCGCAACGGAGCGTACGCCCTACGCAGTGGCCGAACTCCCCGGCGAAAGCCTGCTCGGCGGCGGCCTTGTTCAGGCGGCGTGTTTCGAGGATGAAGCGCAGTTCGTCGAGGGGCGCCGTCGTGGCGAACTCCCACACGCGGTGCAGCGTGAGGAGTACTTCGCCCCCATCCTCTTCGGCCGCCGAGGCCGTACGTTTGTCGAGCGTCACCTCGCCGTCGCGCTCGAGGTATACGAACGAGGTATGGCCGCCCGCGATCACCGCCGTGGCACAGTGCCCGGCGCCTCGGGCCTCGACCTCGATATAGAGTTTCTCGGCGATACCCTCCTTCAGGTCGATACATACGCGCTTTTCGTCGATATACCGGCGGCCCTGCTCCACGGCCCCGGGCGTCACGTCGCGCAATACCTCCAGCCGGTACTCCGAACGGCCGACGAGCGCCCCGAGCGCCACGGCGATCGGCAGGCCGATCATCCCCGTACCGGGGATCCCAACGCCCATGGCGTTCTTGAGGATATTGGCGCTCAGGCGCACGGCGACCTTTTCGGGACGCGAGCCGAGCAGTTCGGCTGCACGCGCCGTGCACAGCGCCACGGCGATCGGTTCGGTACACCCGATGGCGGGCACCACTTCGCGGTTGATGAGGGCGATGATACGCTTTCGTTCGTTCTGGGACAACATGGATGTTTTTTTACGGATGTTACAAAGATAACTATTTTTCGCTATTTTTGCATCCGACAAGCAAGACGCCGCCATGGAAAATCCGAAAAAACGCAACTGGAAAGTTCTCACGAGCGAATACCTCGCCCGCAAACCATGGTTTACGGTACGCCACGAGAGCATCGAACTGCCCGACGGGCGCCGCATACCCGACTACTACGTCTTCGAATATCCCGACTGGGTGAACGTCATCGCCATTACGAAAGAGGGGAAATTCGTCTTTATCGACCAATACCGCCACGGGCTGGGCGAAACGGACTATGAAATCCCGGCGGGCGTGGCCGAGCCCGACGATGCCTCGATGCTGGCCGCGGCACAGCGCGAACTGGCCGAGGAGACTGGGTACGGCGGCGGCCAGTGGCGCGAGCTAATGGTCGTGGCGCCCAACCCCTCGACGCAGAACAACCTGACGTACTGCTACCTGGCGACGGGCGTGGAACGCCTGGGCGAACAGCACCTCGATGCTACGGAGGACATCCGCGTGCACCTGTTCTCGAGCGCCGAGGTTCGCTGCCTGCTCGAAAGCGGCCGCATCCGGCAGGCACTGATGGCCGCACCCCTGTGGCGTTACGCCGCGGAGTACGGCCTTTAGCCCCGAGGAAGACGGCCGGAGATACGGCCGTACCACGCTATTCGCAGGATGGAGCCCCCCGCCGGGTAGGTTTTTCCGGATTTGCGCGGAATTTGCAGGGTGAGGGGAAACGGAAAACAAAACCTGCACACCATGTATCTATCCATCGCCATCAAACTGCTGGTCGGAATGCTGGGCGTGATCTTTTTCCTGCGCATATCGGGGAAGACCCAGATGGCACAGCTCACACCCCTCGATTCGGTAAACTCGTTCGTACTCGGGGCGCTGGTCGGCGGCGTAATCTACAACCCCGACACCCCGGTATGGTATCTGGTATTCGCCTTCGCGGTATGGACGGCGGCCAACGTCTCGCTGCGCTACCTGATGCGCTTCCACCGCATCCGCAGGGCGATCAAGGGCGACTCGGTGATGCTCGTCCGCGACCGCCGGCTGGTGATGCGCGAATTCCGCCGCAACGGGCTCGAAATGGAACAGTTCCGCACCATGCTGCGCGAAAACGGCATCTTCTCGATGTTCGACGTCGACGACGTGCGTTTCGAAACCAACGGGCGGATAACCATATCGCGCCGCAACGAACCGCCAGAATCGTACCTGCTCGTCAACGGGGGCAAGGTCATGGAAGACGCACTCGAACGCAGCGGCAAGGGCAAGCGGTGGCTCCTGCGCCACCTCCGGCAGGCGGGGTACCCCGATGCGGAAAAACTTTTCTGCGTGGAGTGGACACCGGGACGCGGATTCTATATCGTCCCGCTGGAGGAACCCGACGGCCGGGATGCGGCAAAGGAGACGCTTTCGGCAGACTAAGGACGGAACAGCCGGAAACGGTCTTCAGGACAACACCGGGGAACGCGCCCGGGACAGCCCGGGCGAAAGGCCGTGACCGAACCAAAGCCGGGGCGCGCCATCTGACCGGCCTTAGCCGCATCTGCGGACAAATAAAAAAGGGACGGCCTAAAAGCCGTCCCTTTTCCATTCCAGAGACACACCGCTATTTGCCCACCGTCTGCACCAGCGCAAGGAAGTAACGTCCCGGGTCGAGGCCGAGGGCCTCGAGCAGCTCGGCCTCGGGGGCGCTGCCGCGCGTGATCGACTTCAGACCATGGCCTGCGGCGTAGAGGTTGACGTTTTCGGCATAGCCCGCGGCATCCTGCCCGCAAAGGTAGCGGACATGCCCGGCGGGAATATTCTTACCTTCATAGACCGACATGTCGGCCACATAAGCCAGGTTGAGCGGCGCCGTGAACACGAACGGCTGTGCCCCGGCAAGGTTCCGGTGGTCGCCCTCCGTCACGCGCACCAGTTTCTGCCCCTTGGCATCGTAACGGTAAACGCCCTCGGGGAAAAACGCATAAATGCGGATGGGATACAACGCCAGTGCCGAAGGTGCCGTGAGCCGTCCGTCCTGCGGGCGGTTGATGCCGCCGGCCGCCCACATCACGCCCGACAACTCCTCGAGCGAAAGGGCTTCGGGAGCATATTCACGCGAGGAGCGGCGGTTCTGCAACGCTTCGTTGACCGTCATGCCCGATTTCGGGTCGGGCTTCAGGAGTGCGATCTCCGGCCCGTGCTTCACCGCGGTCTTCGTTTCGGGGGTCTGTGCCTGCTCCCCGGCCGTCTGCGTGCCGCCGCATGACGCAAGCAGCAAGGCCGCACATGCAAAAATCTTCATAGTCATCTCTTCTCAATTTTACAGGTTTCCGGACAAATATAAAAATTCAGCCGGAAAAACGCTATCTTTACACCGAAAAAAATCTGCCGGGAACATGAAAACGACAAGCATTTACACCCTCTTTTTCTCGCCTACCGGGACATCGCGGAAAATCGCCGCAGCCGTGGCGCAGGGGATGACAGAAACGGAAGGGACAGCCACAGAAGAGTCCGCCGGACACAACGCGGACGCAGCGCAGGCACCCTCTTCCGGGCAAGTCCCGGGAGCGGGCCCCGCAGCG
>OLRV01000425.1_pt1 | contig 41838 bp, 29 predicted proteins | sample 1672421 | NCBI WGS metagenome assembly OLRV01 (sample SAMEA3136684, study PRJEB25190) | human gut metagenome | biome: human gut; feature: human-associated habitat; material: faeces | place: Austria | collected 2013
ACAACGAGCTGTGGGTGGGCGCAGAGTCCGGCTTGTATATTTACAATCTGACGAATGACAAGATTACCCATTTGACCGTTCCCGACCAGGATGATTCGTATGCATTGTCGGACAATGCCATTTATTCGCTCTGCTGCGACAAGGAGAACGGCATGTGGATAGGGTCTTATTTCGGTGGAGTGAACTATTGCCCTTATCAGTGGACTTATTTCGAGAAGTTCTATCCGAGAGACAATCTCAGGCATTTCGGCCGTCGTGTACGGGAAATCTGTGAAAGTAATGATGGCACCTTGTGGATAGGTACCGAAGACAAAGGCTTGTTCAATTACAATCCGGAAAACGGAAAGATAGAGCCTTTTGAGCATCCGGCCATTTATCAGAATGTCCACGGCCTTTGCCTGGACGGGGATGATTTGTGGGTAGGTACGTTCTCCGGTGGTCTGAACCGGGTGAATCTTCGGACCAGGCAGGTGAAACATTATGCCAAGGGTGAGAGTGAGAATTCCATGGTCGCCAATGACGCCTTTACCATTTGCAGGACCACTACGGGAGACGTGTGGATAGGCACCACGTCCGGTCTGTTGAAGTACAATCGCTCTACAGATGACTTTACCCGGATTCCTCAGCTGAAGAATATGTTTACTTATAACATTCTGGAGGACTTCAACGGAAATCTGTGGTTTGCTACTTTTTCTAATGGAGTGTTCTGCTACAATGTAAGAAGCCAGCAGTGGAGGAATTATCTGTCTAATGAGAATGATTCGACCTCTCTTCCCTACAATAAAGTAATCAGTATTTACGAGGACAGCAAGAAGCGTCTGTGGTTCATGACGCTGGGTGAGGGCTTCTGCCGCTACAATCCGGAAACGGATAATTTTACCCGTTATGACATGTCGAAAGGATTTCCGAGCAATACCATTTACAAGATGGTCGAGGATAAGCGGGGAAACTTATGGATTACTTCTAATTATGGTCTGGTCTGCTTCAATCCCGATACGGAGAGCAAGCATGTTTATACCACGGCTAATGGGTTGCTGAGCAACCAGTTTAATTTCCAGTCCGGTTACATTGACAAGAAAGGACGCATCTATTTAGGAAGTATCAACGGATTCATTGCCTTTGATCCGGAAACTTTTGTGGAGAATACTTTCCTCCCTCTCGTGGTGATTACAGACTTCTTTCTGTTCAATAAACGGCTTTCGGTGGATAGTCCGGATTCTCCTTTGGAGAAGAGCATTACCTATGCGGATGAAATAGAACTGGATGCCGACCAAAACTCCTTCTCTTTCCAGGTTGTGGCTTTAAGTTATCAAGCACCCGAAATGAATGGACTTGAATATAAGTTGGAAGGTTTTGACCGCGACTGGTATACGGTAGGGCGGAATTCCATCATCAACTATTCAAACCTTCCTTATGGAAGCTATACATTGCGTATAAAAGGTTCCAACAGCGATGGCAAGTGGAATGCTACGGAACGTGTGCTCGACATCCATATTCATCCTCCTTTCTATCTCTCCACCTGGGCATATGCCGGTTATACGATATTGGCGTTATGCTCACTGGCTGCTGTAATCATCTATTTCAGAAAACAGACCCGGCAGAAGCATCAGCAGGCTATGGACAAGTTTGAGCGGGAAAAGGAACGTGAGTTGTATACTGCAAAGATAGACTTCTTTACAAATGTGGCGCATGAGATACGTACACCACTTACACTGATAAAGAGCCCGCTTGAGAATGTACTGGCTTCCCAATCTGTTTCGGATGACATCAGGGATGATTTGGAGACCATGGAACTGAACACCAACCGACTGCTCGATTTGGTAAACCAGTTGCTGGACTTCCGGAAGACAGAGACACAAGGCTTCCGATTGAATTTTGTGGAATGTGACGTATCTGAGTTCTTACAGAAGACGTATAAGCGTTTCAAGCCTTTAGCACGTGAAAGGGGGCTGGCATTGAGTATAGAGACTCCCGAAAGCTTGTATGCTTCGGTTGATAGGGAAGGGCTTACCAAGATTATCAGCAATCTGCTGACCAATGCGATAAAGTATTCGGAGACCTATATACGCATCAGGTTATATTCGGAAGGTGAAAGACTGCTGCTTTCTGTATGCAATGACGGCCTTGTCATTCCGGTAGAGATGCGCGAGGAGATTTTCAAGCCGTTCATCCAGTATAAAACCGGTACGTTGCGCTCTGTGCCCGGCACCGGTATCGGGCTTGCGCTTGCCCGTTCATTGGCCGAACTCCATGAGGGTACGCTGTGCATGGAAGATTCGATGGAGAACAACTGTTTCCTGCTGTCACTTCCACTAAGGCACGAGCAGACGGTGGTCGTAGAGCATAAAGAACCGGTAATGGTCGGGGAATCCTCCGAGGAAAGTGGTGCAGGTACTGCCTTGGAACAGCACCGGTATACCCTTTTGGTGGTGGAAGACAGTCCGGAAATGCAGGCATTTATTGTGAAACAGCTCTCTTCGGAATATCGTGTGCTGACTGCCGTGAATGGGGTGGAAGCTTTGAAGGTGTTGAAGGAACATACTGTAAATCTTGTCATTTCAGACATTATGATGCCCGAGATGGATGGATTGGAGCTGTGCGAGCATCTGAAGTCCGAGCTTGACTATAGCCATATACCGATTATCCTGCTTACGGCGAAGACGACCCTTCAAGCCAAAATAGAGGGAATGAAGCTGGGGGCTGACGTATATATAGAGAAACCTTTCTCCGTGGAATATCTGAAAGTTTGTGTGGCCAATCTGCTGAACAACCGTGAGAAGCTACGGGCTTCTTTTGTCAATTCTCCTTTTGTGCAGACGGGCAGTATGGCAATGACAAAGGCAGATGAATCTTTCCTTAAAACATTGAAGGAAGTGGTGGTTGCCAATATGCAGAATCCGGATTTCTGCCTGGATGATATGGCAAGCCTGCTGAACATGAGCCGGTCGAGCCTGAACCGGAAGATAAAGGGCATATTGGATATGACTCCCAATGACTACATCCGCCTGGAGCGGTTGAAGAAAGCGGCGCAGCTTTTAAAGGAAGGAGAGTGTAAAATCAATGAGGTTTGCTATATGACCGGCTTCAATACTCCTTCCTATTTCACCAAGTGCTTCCAAAAACAATTCGGTATTCTGCCCAAAGACTTCGTGAAATGATAGCATGGAATGCTTGCTAAATATAACAATCCAATCAAATGCCCCTGAGATGTCTCTCAGGGGCATTTTTTGGATTTATAATTGCATAGATTGAAGCGATATTTGCATTAATTTTAGCTTTATGCGGATATATTTGTAACCGAAAACCAATTAATAAATGTAATGCTATGAGTTCAGTAATGTAATCAATTTCATTCTCTTTTTCCAAGAGGTTGCAGCTGCGATGAACCATCTGCAGCAAGACATTGTTAAAAGCGGTTGTAAAATTTCGCGCAGTATTAAAAATCTAATCTATAAACCTAATGTTTAAGAAACTTTTATTCTTATTCTTTGCAATGTTTGCAGTTGCCCTGCATGCGCAGAACGGCAATATCACCGGTACGGTGAAAGATGCAAACGATGAACCGTTGATTGGTGTAAGTGTTTTGATTAAAGGTACCACGACGGGTGTGGTGACAGATCTTAATGGGAATTTCTCGTTAAACGGAAAAGTGAGAGACATTATTCAATTCTCCTTTATTGGTATGGTAACTTAAGAACGTACCTTCAACGGCAATCCGATACAAGTAGTGATGCAAGACGACTCCAAGCTACTGGATGGAAGTGGTGGTAGTGGGTTATGGCACACAGAAGAAAGTTAATTTGACCGGTTCCGTCTCTACGGTGGATTTTGAAGACCAAGCTCTTTCACGTCCCGTTACTACAGTGGCAAATGCCCTTTCGGGTATGGCAGCCGGTTTGAACGTGATGACTACGGGGGCAATAGATAACAGAATAGAAAAATCATAATTCTCTTTTAGTATTCTTGTCTGCGGATAAAATGTATTTTATTTTTGTTACGAAAATGATTTAAACTTTAAATTTTGATAGTCGTGAAAACAAAACTAGTTAGTTTATTATTATGCTTTGGATTAGGAATAATTCCTGCCATGGCAGAACCCGATTTTTTCAGTATTGGTTATACTGCTCTTGTGTCAACTTTGCAGCAATCTCAACGTATGCTTTCAGGAACCGTCATAGATGCAGTGACTGGTGAATCTCTTATTGGAGTTAGCATTGTGGTTAAAGGAACACAAGGAGGTACTGTTACAGATTTGGAAGGTAATTTCTCTTTGGAAGTAAGTGAAGGTAGTATACTTGAGTTTTCATATATTGGATATGAGCCTCAGACTATAATTATAAAAGGGCAACGAGTCCTGAATATCAGCTTGCAAATCAATAATGAAATGTTAGACGAGGTCGTTATTGTGGGATATGGCTCAATGAAGAAATCAGACTTGACTGGAGCTGTGGTTAGTGCGAATATTAAAGATTTTGAGAAGGCTCCGAACACGAATATCCTTCAATCTCTACAAGGTAGTATTCCTGGATTAAATGTAGGGCAAGTAACAACTGCTGGTGGAACACCTAGCGTTTCCATTCGCGGAACAAATACTTTATCTGGTAGTAAAGATGTTCTTATTGTATTGGATGGAATTATTTACACAAGCCCATTATCTTCTATTAATCCCAACGATATTGAATCTGTTGATGTGCTAAAAGATGCCAGTGCTACGGCTGTATATGGAGCACAGGCAGCGAATGGAGTTTTATTGATTACTACAAAGCGTGGTAAAGCTGGTAAAACAAAAGTGGATTTTTCAACTGCTTATACGACATCTTCGCCCACTAAAAATTTACATCCGATGAATAGGCAGGAGTATTTGGACTTTACTCGTGATTTTTGGTATGATGAGGCCTATTTGGGACCAGATTATAAGACTCCTAATCCGGACTTTGATTTGGCAAGTAAATTGCCAGATGCTATTATGATGGATACTGAACAGCCAGATGGCATGGTTCCTTATGATTATGATTGGTGGAATGAAGGGATTTCTAATGCTTCAATGTGGGAAAATAAGTTAAGTCTGTCAGGAGGAACAGATGCTATGTCTTATCTAATTTCATATTCTAATACTAGCCAAAAAGGGTATATTTTAAATGATGAGTTTAAACGTAATAGTATTCGTGTCAATTTGGATGTAAAGCCTTTTAGTTGGTTAAAAACTGGTGTCCAAGCTTTTGGGTCTTTTGTAAATCGAGATGGAGAGCAACCTGATATATGGGATTTGGTTACTCAGAATCCTTTATGTCGTCCTTATGATGAAAAAGGTGAGATTATTCCTTATCCTTTTAATACATTGGATACAAATCCATTTATGTTGTCAGATGTGGATGATCGGGAACGACATAATTATTTCTTTGCTAATATCTACGCAGAGGTTCAATTACCTATTAAAGGTTTGACCTATCGTTTCAATTTTGGTAACAACTATCGTATTGACGAACATTATCAAGCAAGTGAGTATGCTGCAAGTTTGAATGGGAAAGCTTATAAACAACATACGGAATATAATGATTGGACTTTCGATAATATAGTGAATTATATTGGTGAGTTTGGAGACCATAATATTGCAGCTACATTCCTATATGGTGCGAGTGAGCGGAAGCAAAATTATACGGAGGCAAGGTCTGAGAAATTTTCTCGCTTATCTTTAGGGTATAATAACTTATCTTTAGGTAGAGAGCAATATGCATCTTCTAATGCTTGGAGTGAAGCTTTATTATATCAGATGTTTAGATTAAATTATAAATATAAGAAACGTTATTTGTTGACTGCTACGGTACGCCGTGATGGCTTCTCGGGATTTGCTGAAAATAATAAATTTGCTACATTCCCTTCTATCGCTTTAGGATGGATTATTTCAGAAGAAAAATGGTTTAAGATTTCAGGGGTTGACCAATTGAAAATTCGTGCAGGTTGGGGTATCAGTGGAAACCAGACTTCTCGTTATAAATCGTTGGCAACAGTTGATACTTATTCAGGATATGTTTTTGGTGATGGAGGAGGAACGGAAACTGCTCAAAAGGTTACTGCCATGGGTAATAAAAATCTGAAGTGGGAGAAAACAGCTGGCTTTAATGCAGGACTTGATTTTTCTTTATTAAAAAATCGTTTAACGGGTTCATTGGAACTCTATTTGACTACTACTCGTGATTTGCTTTATGATAGAGTAATACCTACTATAACCGGTTTTGGTGAAGTTAGCTCTAATATTGGTAAGATACGCAATAAGGGAGTTGAATTTACTATTACTTCTCGTAATTCTGTGACTCCTGATTTTGAATGGAATACAACATTCAATATTTCAGCCAATCGAAATGAAATAATGTCTTTATTGGGTAGAGATGAAGATGGAGATGGTCATGAAGATGACTTGGTTTCAAGCAACTTGTTTATTGGAGAGTCAACATCTGCTATTTATGATTACCGGATTAATGGGATTTGGCAGTTGAATGATAAAATCCCCAATGGATATCATCCAGGTAATTATAGGATTGTGGATACAAATAATAATGGAGAAATAACTACAGATGATCGAGTAATTTTAGGTTATAAAGATCCGGCATATCGTTTTGGTATTATGAATAAATTCAGATGGAAAGATTTGACATTTAGCTTCTTTATTAATTCTGTACAAGGTGGTAAAAATGGCTATATGCAAAAAAATTCAAAGTCATTGAATCGAGGAATAGATAATGATAGACGTTGGAATATGATAAGTGAATTGGCTGCGGATTGTTGGTCTCCTAATAATCCAGATGCTACGTATGCTCGTTCTACAGTTGCTCCTACTATAGTAGGAGCAAATTATCAGCAAAGAAATTTTGTACGTTTGCAAGATATAACTTTGGGGTACAATTTCCCTAAATCTTGGATGCAAACTATTGGGGTTGATAACATTAATATTTATGTAAGTGGAAAGAATCTGCTAACATTCACGAAATGGAAAGGTTGGGACCCTGAGGCAGGAGAGGACTATTTTGGACGTCCAGTATTGAAAAGTTTTACAGTAGGTTTAAATGTTACACTTTAATTTTGATTTTATGAAAAGATATATAGTTTTAGGGCTATTGGCAGCTTTTGTTTTTGGGGGCTGTAATGAGAGTGATTTTTTAAAAGAGAGTCCAAAGGATTTTATGAGTACTTCTAATGCTTTTCAGACAGAAGCTGATTTTGAAATGTCAATAAATAATTTGTATAATCGTACTCGTTATGAGTTTTATGGTTATGATGAATCAAAACCTTTTGATTATATATATGGAACGGATATTGTTTTTGACGGTGTACCAGGTCCTACTTTAAGACATAGTAATATGCTTGCGGCTTATGATCCTACAGCTGCTATTCCTAAAATTCATTGGAATAATTTGTATAAACTTGTAGCTGATGCAAATACGGTGATAGACAGAGTAGAAGTAACTAACTTTTCAGAAGAAATAAAGACTTCTTTGCTTGCTAAAGCTCGTTTTTTTAGAGGGTTTGCTTATAGGACTTTGGCATATTTGTATGGGGGAGTTCCTTTGGAGCTACACGAAGTCGTAAGCCCTAAAACAGATTATGTACGTTCTACGCGAGAAGAAACTTTGATGCAAGCAAAAGAAGATATAAAATTTGCAGCTGAAAAATTGCTTGATATTGCGAATGTAAAGGATGGAGAAATCTCATCAGCTGCAGCTTATCATCTGTTGTCTGAAATATATTTAGCTCTGGATATGAATGAAGAGGCAAAAGATGCAGCAACAAAGGTTATAGATAACCCTGCATTGGGGTTAATGGAGCATCGTTTTGGTTCAAGAGCTACTGAGGCGCCGGGGGATGTATATTGGGATTTGTTTCGTAAGAATAATCAGAACCGAAGTTCTGGTAATACAGAGGGTATTTGGGTTATACAATTTGAAACTGATGTCCTAGGAGGAGGTAGTTCTACGACTGGTTTAAAAGTTACTGGAAATTATTTGTTTGAAAGGAACTGTACTCCATACACTGGATTGTTAGAATTGAAAATTAATGGTAAAAAGTATAAACCATTCAATAATTGGCCTTGTGGAGATTATACTGGAGGAAGAGGCATGGGATGGGCAATTCCAACAAAATATTTTAGTAATATTATTTGGGAGGATGATTTTTATAATGATATAAGAAATGCCGAACATAATTTTGTTAGGCATTTTAAGGTACAAAATTCAGATGTTATAGCCTTAGGTATCTCAGAAATTGATGTGGAAAATCCTCCTGAAGGACTCAATATTGTAGTTCCTGCACGTCCATTATTTGCTTATCAAACAAAATGTACTACTCCTTATAATCATCCAGATGAATTGTATCAAGATAAGGATACTTGGAAACTTAAGAGCATTGCAGGCACAACTTTTACAGATCAGTATATGTTTCGTTTAGCCGAAACTTATTTGTTGCGAGCAGAGGCGTATTTTAAATTAGGTAGAAAGGACTTGGCAGCAGTAGATATCAATGAGGTAAGGGGACGTGCACATGCAACCCCGGTTCAGGAAGATCTGATAGATATGGATTACATTTTGGATGAACGTATGCGAGAACTTGGGATTGAAGAAAAACGTCGTTTGACTTTGATGCGTACTGGATTGTTGTATGATCGTGTAATGCGATGTAATCCATATTATGCCAATCCTGAAACAAATGGTGATGGAGTAGGTATGCAAGAGCATTATAATCTATGGCCTATTCCTCAATCAGTTATTGAAGCTAATATTGGTGCTAAGTTGGAACAAAATCCAGGTTATTAATTTATAAGAATTAGTTGTTGTGGAGCAGTATTGGCTTATTTTTATTTTGGTGGATTAGTCCGTTTGGGTAATAAAGTTGAAATCACGGTGCGATTTGTATGATTTGTGTCGTAGTTTTAACTTTATCCTATGAATCTCTAATATTTCTTTGGGGAATTTCTTTGTTCGTTGAGTTTTTGAAGAATATGGAAAAATAAAAGTAATGTTTTTGGAAACTTTTGGCCCTTTTGTAGAAAGGTGACAATTGTTTCTTGCCTTTATTTATGGTAGGGAAATAATAATTAATCTATTAGATATGAAGAAGTTCTTTATTCTTTTGTCTTTTTTTTGTGGAATGTCGGCGTTTGCACAAATAAAAGTAAGTAACAGACAGAAGTCGCCGACTGATTTTCCTTTGTTTGTCAATGGAGAGGTTTGCAACATTTATATTGATTCTTTGGATTTTAAAGTGGTAGAGACAGCTTCGCTATTATTTTCAGAGGATATTCAGCGGGTGACAGGGGTGAAAAGGGAAGTATCTTTTTCTGAGTTAGTTCGAGGAAAACAGATTGTTGTTATCGGAACATTAGGATACAATCTATTTATTGATAGGTTGGTGGAACAGGGTAAATTAGAAGTTTCTTCCATCTGTAATGGGTGGGAACAATATATTATTAGAGCTGTCGACAATCCTATAGAGGGAGTGGATCGTGCTTTAGTCATAGCAGGGTGTGACCGTCGTGGTACGGCATATGGTATATTTGCTTTGTCTGAGGCCATGGGGGTATCTCCGTTATATTGGTGGGCAGATATTCCGATAAAACATCAGGATGCTTTATTTGTGGAAACAGTGGATTATATTTCAAAAGCTCCAAGTGTAAAATATAGGGGTATTTTTATCAATGATGAAGGCTGGGGTATTACCCCTTGGGCAGCTAAGACCTTTGAACCGGAACTGGGAGATATTGGTCCGAAAACTTATGCAAAAGTTTGTGAATTAGTTCTTCGTATGAAAGGTAATATGTTGGCTCCAGCGATGCACCCAGGTTCAGGTGCTTTTAATAAATATCCGGAGAATAAAGTTGTAGCAGATAATTATGGTATTGTGATGACTTCTTCTCATTGTGAACCATTGTTGTTTAATAATGTTACAGAGTGGTCTGAGAAAACAATGGGAGAGTGGAATTATATGACTAATAAAAATGGTATAAATAAGGTACTCAATAAGCGTGTTGCAGAGAATGGGAAATATGAAAACTTTTATACATTGGCAATGCGTGGAATTCATGACTCTGGGTTAGTTGGTGTTCCCAAGGATAAAGAGGTAAGTATTGTTGAACAGGTATTGGGAGATCAACGAAATATTCTTGCAAAATATATTAATAAGAATATTGATTCCATTCCTCAGCAATTTGTACCTTATAAAGAAGTGATGAATATTTATGAAAAAGGATTAAACGTTCCTGAATATGTGACCTTGGTTTGGCCAGATGATAACTTTGGCTATATTAAACGCCTGAGTAATAAGGATGAACAGAAACGTAAAGGAGGTTCAGGTGTTTATTATCATATTTCCTATTGTGGTGAACCGCATGATTATTTGTGGTTGAATACTACACCTTCTACATTAATTTATGAAGAAATGCGTAAAGCTTATGATACAGGGGCTAATCGATATTGGTTATTGAATGTAGGAGATATTAAACCGGGAGAATTAGGAATGAAGTTCTTCTTGGATATGGCGTGGGATATTAGTCAATTCAATTTTGATAATGCTTATCATTTTAATGCGAAGTATTTAGCTTCTATTTTTGGTAGGCAGTATGAAGATGATTTAAAAGATATTATGAGTACTTATTTTCTTCTTGGTTTTCAACATAAGCCGGAAGCTATGGGATGGGGTTTTTTATGGAATAACTATTTACAGCGCGAGCGAGTGATTGATACGGACTTCTCTTTTGTTAATTATAATGAGGCAGAGAATCGTATGAAGGAGTATAACCGTATTGCTACTAAGAGTGAGCGAATTTTGGAAGAGTTGCCCGATCCTTACAAAGCTGCTTTTTATGAATTAGTGTTTTATCCAGTGAAAGGAGCTGATTTGATGAATAAAAAGATGTTAACAGCACAGAAGAATCGTTGGTATGCTCGCCAAAAACGTGCTGCAACGAATTTTTACGCAGAAAAGACAAAGATGTATCATGATAGTTTAGATTATTACACATATAAATATAATTCATTGCTTGGCGGTAAATGGAATCACATGATGATGGTTTCTCCGGGGTGGAATGGAGAATATCAAAATATACCTCCAGTGGAGACATGTGAAATATCTCAGGGAGAAGATATGCAGATTTTTATTCCTGGGCAGGATTGTACAGTAGGGGTATCGAATATGAATGTACTTCCTACAGTAAATCCATATGTAGAGAAAGATTTATTTATTGAACTATATAATAAGGGGGATAAGGCATTTTCGTGGAAAGCTATGCCAAAACAAGAGTGGATTCAGTTGACAAAGAGGTTTGGTAGAACTGAACTACAAGAGCGTATTACAGTGTCTGTGGATTGGGCGAAGGTTCCTAAAGGTAGCAATATAATAGGGGAAATTGATCTGATGTCTGGTAGTAGGACGGAAAGGGTGTACTTGCCAATATTTAATCCTACATCTCCTTCTGTAGAAGAATTAAAGGGGGTGTATGTTGAAGATAATGGATGTGTGTCTATTAATGCTGGAAAATTTCATCGTAAGATTGAGAATAATGGAATCAAAATTCGTTTGGTGAAAGGATTGGGTTACGAAAACGATTGCGTACAGTTGGGCGAAGCTACACAAGCTGTTCCAAATATGTGGTTCACAAATAAAAGCCCGAAAGTGGAATATGACTTTTATACGTTTAATGGTGGAAAAGCTACGGTATATGTATATGCCTTGCCTCTGTTTCCTGTTGATTCTAATCATGATACACGTTTTGGTATTATGATTGATGATGGAATGGTACAGTGGATGACTACTTCTGCAAAAGAATACTCGGGACAATGGCGAAGAAATGTATTTCAAAACAGTTCTATCAATTGTGCTACAATGAATGTAGGAAAACCAGGAATGCATACTTTTAAATTGATTTGTGCCGATCCAGGTATGATTATCCAGAAGGTAGTTATTGATTTCGGTGGTATGAAACGTTCTTATTTAGGTCCAAATGTAACATTAGTAAAATAATTATAGATATCATAGAATGAGTAACTTCAATTTTATAAAGATGGTTGCTCCAGTATTGGCTGGAGGGGCTCTTACCGTATCATTAGAAGGATGGGCAGAAGAAAATGTTCATCCAAATATATTATTCATTATTACAGATGATCAATCTTTTCCGTATTGCTCTGCTTATGGAAGTTGTTTCATAGAGACTCCTGCATTTGATTATATTGCTAGTTGTGGCTGTTTGTTTCAAAACGCTTATGTTACTTCTCCTGGAAGTAGTCCTTCGAGAGCTTCTATTTTATCAGGAATGTACCCATGGCAAATTAGAGAAGCTGGAACACATTGCTCTTATTTCCCTAAAGATATTATTTGTTATACGGATATATTGCAGGAACAAGGCTATTGTGTTGGTTATACTGGTAAAGGATGGGGACCAGGAGATTGCAAAGGAAGAAAGGTGAACCCAGCAGGAGAAGCTTTTAATAAAATAAAGTTACATCCTCCTTATATTGGCATATCTAATATTGATTATGTTGAAAACTTCAAGTCTTTTTTTGAAAGTAAAGAGAATGATAAGCCTTTTTGTTTTTGGATTGGCTTTAATGAACCGCATAGAGGATTTGAGCGCGATTCTTGGAAAAAGGAAAATAAATTACTTTCAGATGTAACTACTCCGGGCTTTTTACCTAATCATGATATCGTTAAAGGGGATTTGTTGGATTATTCTGTGGAAATAGAGTGGCTTGATTCTCAAGTGATGAAGGTTATTGAATTTTTAAAAGAGAACAATGCTTTTGAAAATACATTGATTATTATGACTTCTGATAATGGGATGCCATTCCCCAATGCTAAAGCCACATGTTATGATGCTGGTATTCACGTTCCGTTGGCTATTTGTTGGGGTGACAAAATTAAAAGAAAAAATGCAAGCGAGATTGTTAGTTCAATTGACTTTGCTCCAACTATTTTGGATGCTGCTGATGTTACTCCCTCAATATACAAACACATGTCTGGAGAAAGTATGCTTCCTTTCTTATTGAAAAAGAAAAAGCATAAACAACATGTTGCATTTTCGGGGCGAGAAAGACATAGTTCTTCTCGATATAAAAATTGGGGCTATCCGATAAGAAGCATTAGAAAAGGAGATTATTTATATATAAGAAATTTTCATCCAGAGAGATGGCCTGCAGGGGATCCTACTCCCTTGACATCTAATAATAGATTGGCAGAACCTCATTCTGGCTATTTTGATATTGATGGGTCGCCCACTAAGGATTTTTTCATACGAAATAGAGATATAGGTGATGGAGTAGAGTATTTTATTCGTACAGTTGGATTTAGACCTTATGAGGAATTGTTTAATGTAAAGAATGATCCTTATTGCCTTGAAAATTGTATAGGAAACTCAAAATATAATTCAGTATTAAATGAATTGAGAAAAAAAATGGATGATGTATTACGTGAAACAAAGGATGTGAGAGTAATTTCTGAATTAGGTGATAGTATTTGGGAATCCTATCCAAGAAGAGATTTTATAAGAAACTTTCCACGGATAGAGAAAAAAGACTAAATGATTTTTGTGTTTATTAATATAAAATTGAAAATATGTATAACAGGTTGATTCTTATTATTTTGTTAGTTGCCTCATCTTTTAATTTGTTTGCACAAGTGGATATCTTAATGAACTTTCCTAAAGGATATACACCAGAAGAAGTAGGAAGTCATTTAGCTTATCGGTTTGTTGATAGTAAACATGCACTTTATGTAGGTAAATGGATAGGTTATTATGAAACATTTACATGGAGCGGTGCTTTGGAATATGCAACAATAACAGAAAATGATAGTTTGGTTAAACTTATTCGAGATAAGTTCGACTATTTGTTAACAGAAGAAAAACAATATTTACCACCTAAAACTCATGTTGATTTAAATACTTTTGGAAGTTTGGCTTTGAAACTCTATGAGGTTACAAAAGATAAGTATTATTTGGACTTGGGTATGTCATATGCGGATAGCCAATGGGAAGTTCCGGCAAATGTTACATATGAGGGAAAAGCATGGGCAGATAAGGGCTATACATGGCAGACTAGACTGTGGATTGATGATATGTATATGATTACTATCTTGCAAGTTGAAGCTTACAAAGCAACTAAGGATGTAAAGTATATAAATCGTGCTGCGAGAGAAATGGTTCTTTATTTGGACGAGTTGCAACGTCCTAATGGATTATTTTATCATGCTTCAGATGTACCTTTCTATTGGGGACGTGGGAACGGTTGGATTGCAGCAGGTATGTCGGAACTACTTCAATATTTGCCTGAAAACCATGAAGATCGTTCACGTATCATGAAGGGATATCAAATGATGATGTCAAGTTTGAAGAAGTTTCAAAATTCAAAAGGTATGTGGAACCAATTGATTGATCAGACTGATTGTTGGGCTGAAACTTCTGGCTCTGCGATGTTTGCTTTTGCGTTTATTAAGGGAGTAAAAAATGGTTGGTTAGATGAAAAAGAATATGCACCGTTGGCGAGAAAAGCTTGGATAGCTTTAGTTCCATATATTAATAAGGATGGTGATGTGACAGAAATCTGTATTGGGACAGATAGAAAGAATGATAAACAATATTATTATAATCGTAAACGTTGTGTTGGTGATTATCATGGTCAATTAGCCTATCTTTGGTGTGTAGTAGCGTTGTTGGAATGATTTTGTTATACACAATTGATCTTGTAATTGATAGGAATAAGCAAATTTAAGACTACTACCTTGTATCCATGGGTATTAGAACTAACTTTTATTTCAAACCAAAATAAAAGTATAAGGTTTATTGTTGTATATATAGAGACCTATTTCAGTGAACTACTCGAAAGTTTGTATAACTAGCTGTAAAAAGCTGTGGGCTCTTTTAGTACCTTTTCTTTTATGTTGATAAGCTAATAAAGGTAGAATATTTTCCCTCAAGACATGTAAGAAGATTGTGGTTACCAATATTGTAGAATTTGAACTTCTATTTGGATGATATGTAGAGTTTATTGGACATGGATTATGTAAATTAGAACATTAGTGTCCACTTAAAAATCACAGGAGTTCTTTGAAATTGTTGATATTCAGTTTGTTATAATGGTTTTTCAGGTGCGATGATTTCAATTTACTTTAGCGGTCTGAATCAGACTGTTATGAATAAAGAGAAGTACGTTTTTGCCCAATTAATCCAACTCCTCAATGCCGACAAGTACGTCAAGAACTATACTTGTTGGAATCAGCTACTTACGTTGATGTATGAGCAGTTATCCAATCGCGAAAGTCTGCGTATGCTTATTGTTGTACTGGAAGCTCACAGTCGGAAGCTGTACCATTTGGGCATGGGCAAATCTGTGACGCTTAGTAATCTTAGCAAGGCTAACGAACGGCGCGACTACCGCATCTTCGAGGAGTTTGCTTTCTTCATGATTGGCCAGGCAAGATGCAAAAGACAGACCAGTATTTTCAAACTCGGCGGTAACGTTTATGCCTTTGATTCGACCACGATCGACCTCTGTCTGTCGGTATTTGAATGGGCTAAATTTCAGTCTCGTAAGGGCGGTATAAAAATGCACACTTTGTACGACATTGAGACACAAGTACCTGTTTTCGTGCATATTACACCTGATTTGGTTCACGATTCCAAGGCAATGCCGGAAATACCGTATGAGCCTGATGCACACTATATCTTCGACCGTGGCTACAACGATTTTGCCAACCTATACAAGATAAGTCTCATCGGTGAGAAGTTCGTTTTGAGAGCCAAAACCAACGTGCGATTCAAGCCGCAAATATGGAAACGCAGACTCCCTTCGGGAATCGTTTCCGATGCAATCGGGCACTTTACAGTATGTAAAAGCGTCCGCGATTACCCGGAATTGATTAGGAAAGTTATCTGCATCGACCTCGAAGATGGCACAAGATACATCTTTCTGACTAACAATCTTGAGACTTCCCCTCAAACAATCTCCTTACTTTATCGCAATAGGTGGAGCGTAGAGCTGTTCTTCAAATGGATCAAACAACATCTCAAAATCAAGAAGTTTTGGGGGACATCGGAAAATGCAGTTCGTATCCAAATCTATTGTGCCATAATCACTTACTGCTTAGTGGCAATTGTGCAACATGATATGCAATTGGAGCGGAGCATATATGAGGTTTTGCAAATCCTTGGCATTTCACTGACCGATAAAACACACTTGCGCAACCTCTTCGACAAATCGAATATCAAAAATGTCAATGACCTCTATGGTTTTCGTGAACCGAATTTATTTAATTTTAACCCCGTCCATTTTTAGTGGACAGTAATGAAATTAGAAGGTAATTGAATATCACTAGTGTTTTGTTAAAATTTGTCTCATGCCTCTTATATTGTGCTATTCAGTAAATTAAAGCCGCATGTGGGGCAAATGAATTTGAAATGAAGATTACAATAATACTCATTTTATAGGAATTATTCTTTCTACAATATTACTGGTGCGATAAAATCGAACTGGATTTAAATATCATCAAAAGACGAGAGTTCTTTGACTTTTTGGTTTGAAATGATTGGCGAGTCCTGCTTTGTAATCAACTCGCATAGGTAAGTTTTTTCCAATACTGAGATTCGAATCAACGTTGCTGCTTCAGTGATAGAATAAGAGCTATTGTGTTCAGTTTTAATTCTGGCTATCAGTTTTTCGGATTGCTCAGTTGGGATTCCCATTTGCTCAATGGTGTGGGGAACTTCATATTACCCTTAGAACGCGAGACCCAAAAGGGCTGAGCCTGATTGAACTTGAATAGAGCCTTGCAATCCACATAAACCTTATCCATTACATAAAAAGCATACGGTTTTGGCGTAAGTTTGTCAAGTTCGTTACTGTCGTGCCATTTGCCATCGGCAATGTGGATGTTGGTTGGGGTGCTTCCTCTGAGGTCAAGCAACGTATGCATCTTGACCGCGCCCTTACTGTATTTGCTCAACGTCCATGCCGTAAGTTTTATGCTTGTCGATATAGTCGTAGAGTCCAATGCATAAACCACATTGTCAATGGTTATCTCGGGAATCTTAGTGTCTGAATACATTGGTCTTACCAGACCAATGAGATAGATACCAAGCCCTTCGAAGATACGATAATTGCGATTTTCATTGGCGCGTGACAACGAGGTGTGTTTGCAATTGTTTAAAATTCAATGTGATACAACATATTGGAATGTGCTTCAAGACATAAGCAGATGTCTCTGAGTGAGTCGCATCCTGTCAGTTGCCCGAAAAGCAGATGAAGAAGATGATGATAGCTGTTAAGGTTTTTGGTATGCCAGTCTCCTTTATAAAGCTTCACTAACTTGTCGAACTGATAACGCGGTATAAACTCCATGACTTGGGAGAATACAAATTTGCCCTGATTCATAATCCTGAGGTATGTACAACAGGACTAATAAACCATTTTCAAATCAAAAAATCAATGGACTCTTGTAGTTTATTAAATACTAACGCATTAACTGTGGTGGATGGATTTTTATCGCACCACTAATAAACGACAAACATGAAATATCTATTACATAAAATCGTCACGATGGGTGTACATGAGTTGTGGGAAGACTCATCATGTAGGGAGAGGTACGCTTAGAGACAATTGTGGGATGTGCCGTATCTTATATATGTAATGAAAAATATATATAAATTCGGTATTTGTATTTGCCTGTGAATCAGTGTGCTATATTAGTGGCTGATTCAGTGTATGACTGAATGTATTTCAGTATACGATTGAATAGGGCTCAATATACGGGTGTAACGGAACATTCCCTTGAAAGTAAATATTTATCATCATAATAATAGTTTAAGAAAAATGGATATGAAGAAGAATTATATATGGCTGTTGTTGCTTTGTCTTTGCTTTGCAGGATGCAAGGAAAAGACGGTTGTCGAATCCGACTATCTGCCGATTGCCGACCCTTACGTAATGCTTTACGAAGGTAAGTATTATGCTTACGGCACCGGAGGTACGGTGGAGGGGGAGGGCTTTGCTTGTTTCTCTTCTGATGATTTGAAAGACTGGACGCGTGAGGGGCAGGTATTGTCAGCTGCCGATTCCTACGGTACATGGGGATTCTGGGCGCCGGAGGTTTACTATATTGAGTCGAAGAAGAAGTTTTATTTGTTTTACTCCACCGAAGAGCATATCTGTGTGGCAACGGCAGATGCGCCCCTAGGGCCGTTCCGTCAGAAGGTGAAACGGCCGATATGGGATGAGAAGAGTATTGATACCTCTCTATTCATCGACGATGACGGCACGCCTTACCTTTATTTTGTGCGTTTTACGGATGGCAATGTCATCTGGGTGGCAGAGATGAACGATGACCTAACTGGCATTAGGCAAGAGACGCTGACGGAGTGCATCAAGGTGGGAGAGCCTTGGGAACTTTCGCAGGACAAGCCTGCCAAGGTGGCCGAGGGACCTTCAATCTTGAAGAAGGAGGGTGTATATTATCTGGTTTATTCGGCCAATCACTTTGAAAGTAAGAACTACGGAGTGGGCTACGCCACTTCGGACAGCCCGATGGGACCGTGGAAGAAATACGAGGGAAATCCGATTCTGCAACGTACCGACGGCTTGATGGGTACCGGACACGGAGCACCCTTCCGTTGCAAGAACGGCAGTTGGAAATATATTTTTCATGCACACTGGGATTCCACGAAAGTACAGCCGCGCACTTCGTACATTAAGGATTTTGCCATTTCTGACCAGGGAACGGTTTCTATAGGCGGCCCTCTTATCCGTCCACAGGTATTGAGTAGCACATCGTCTGAAAAGTGAAATGAAAAAATAGTATGAAAAAGTTTCTTGTACTATCGGTGTTATATTGTCTAATAGCTTATTCCTCATCATCGGCTACAAATAAAACAAAAACGAATGAACAGCCGAAGAATGTCTATCGCAATCCGGTGATAAACTACAGTTTGCCCGACCCTTCTGTGATAAAGGGCGGTGACGGCTACTACTATCTGTATGCCACCGAGGACATACGTAATCTGCCGATTCACCGTTCCAGGAATCTGGTGGATTGGGAATATGTAGGTACTGCCTTTACCGACCGTACCCGACCTGATTTTGAGCCGAACGGCGGTTTGTGGGCACCGGACATCAACAAGATAGGTGATAAATACGTGCTCTACTATTCCATGTCCGTCTGGGGAGGCGAGTGGACTTGCGGCATCGGTTGTGCTGTTGCCGATAAACCGGAGGGACCTTTCAAGGACCATGGGAAGATGTTCCGCAGCGATGAAATCAATGTGCAGAATTCCATTGACCCTTTCTACATAGAGGAGGGAGGAAAGAAATATCTTTTCTGGGGCAGCTTCCGTGGAATCTATGCGATTGAACTGTCCGATGACGGCTTGTCTTTGAAGGAAGGTGCCACACCGCAGCAAGTGGCGGGAACCGCTTACGAGGGTACTTATATCCATAAGAAAGACGGACATTACTATTTCTTTGCTTCCATAGGAAGTTGCTGTGAGGGGTTGAACAGTACCTACACTACCGTTGTAGGGCGTTCGGACAATCTTTTCGGCCCCTACGTCGACAAGAAAGGCGGTAGCATGATGGACAACAAGCACGAAGTGCTGATTCAGAAAAGCAATACCTTTGTGGGCACCGGCCATAACTCCGAGATTGTGACGGACAATGCCGGTAATGACTGGTTCTTCTATCATGCGGTGAGCACGAAGAATCCTGAAGGCCGCGTATTGATGCTGGATAAGATTAGCTGGGAAGACGGATGGCCGACAGTAGAAGGCTCCGTTGCATCTACAGAATCGGAGAAACCTGAATTCTGACGAGTATGAAGAATTTTATTTTAGTATCCTTGTTGGCCTTGCTTATGATGGGCTGTAAAACATCGAATGGAGGTGCCTTGGAAATAGTGGAACCTACCGTTGAAATGCGGGATAATCCCGAAGGAGTAGCTTCGTTTGCTCCCCGTTTCTCATGGCAGTTGGCAACCGGCAAGCAGGATGTGATGCAGACTGCTTATCAGATTGAAGTGGCAGATTCGGAAAAGAGTTTGCAGACCGGGGCCGGGCTGGTATGGAACAGTGGTCGTGTGGAGTCCGACCAGTCGGTGCTGGTGAAATATGCAGGGGCGCCTTTGGAGTCGGGACAGAAATATTATTGGCGTGTCACGGTATGGACAAATACCGGTGACAAAGCGCAAAGCAATGTCCGGCACTGGTCAATGTCCTTGCTGGAAAGTTCGGACTGGAAAGCCGGCTGGATTGGACTGAACGACAGTACAAACTTGAAACTGGACGGTGAACGGACCATCCTTCCGGCACGTTATCTGAGGAAGGAGTTTGATTTGCCGTCACAGCCGAAGCGTGCAGTCCTTTATGTTTCGGGAGTAGGCTCTTCCGTATGCTATATGAATGGCGAGAGGATTGGAAACGATGTATTCGGTCCTTTGCCTACCTGGTACGATGCTTCTGTATCTTATCTGACCTATGATGTCACCCCCTTGTTGAAGTCCGGTACCAATACGATAGGCGTGGCTCTGGGCAACGGCCGCTATCTTTCCATGCGTGCCAATGGGATGGTAGGTTTTGGTTTGCCCCGTCTCATGGCGCAGTTGAATATAGAGTACGACAATGGTGAGACGGTGTCGGTAGTCAGCGATGATTCCTGGAAAGCGACGAACCACGGTCCTATAACTGCGAACAACGAATTTGACGGTGAACATTACGATGCCCGCTTGGAATTGGGTAAATGGACGGAAAACGGCTATGATGATTCCGGATGGCAGTTGGCCGAACGGATGGAGGCTCCCAAAGGAAAACTTGTGGCACAGCTCTCTCCGAGTCTGAAGGTGATGGAGGAGATAAAGCCAATATCCGTTAAATCGGTAGGTGATGGAAGATATATCGTGGATATGGGGCAGAATATGGTAGGAATACAGCAGGTGAAACTGCGTGGCAAGAAGGACAAGCCCATTACTATGCGTTTTGCCGAAGTGCTGAAGGACAATGGTACGGAACTGTATCTTGACAACCTGCGCAGTGCCCTTGTCACGGATATTTATACTCCTGCCGCTGACGGTGAGTTTGTTTGGGAACCGTTGTTTGTTTACCATGGTTTCCGTTTTATGGAAATATCCGGTTTGGACTATGAACCGGCAGCGGATGATTTCACCGGTAAGGTGGTGTATGATGAAATGGCAACGAACGGTACGTTCGAGACTTCCGAGGAGTTGATTAACAGACTTCACAAGAATGCCTATTGGGGAATCCGTGGAAACTATCGCGGTATGCCTACCGACTGCCCCCAGCGTGATGAACGTCTTGGATGGCTGGGCGACCGCACTACCGGTGCCTATGGTGAAAGTTTCATTTTCGGCAATGCCTTGATGTATAAGAAGTGGCTGGTGGATATAGAAGAGTCCATGAATGAAAATGGAAGTATCTCTGTGGTATCTCCCCGTTACTGGACCATCTTCCATGATGACGTGACTTGGCCGGCTGCCTATTTTTACGTAGCCGACATGCTTTACCGCCAGTTTGGCGATGATAGCTCCATCAAAGAGCGCTATCCGTCCATGAAGCGCTGGGTAAACCACATGACGGAGACCAAAATGAAGGACTATATTCTGGTGAAGGATGAATACGGGGATTGGTGCATGCCTCCCGAGTCGCCGGAGCTGATTCATTCGGAGGACCCTGCCCGTAAGACGAACGGCGAAGTGCTGAGTACAACGGTGTTTTACAGTATTCTGCAACTGATGGAGAAGTTCGCGCAAATGAACGGACTTCCGGCAGATGCTGAAGAGTATGCAGCACTTGCCATTAAGGTCAAGGACGCTTATAACAAGAAATTCTTCAATACTGAGGCTGCACAGTATGACAACAATACGGTGACGGTAAACCTGCTTTCCCTCAGACTGGGTCTGGTTCCCGACGGATATGAAGATAAAGTATTTGCCAATGTCGTGGAGAAGACGGAAAAAGACTGTAAGGGACATGTCAGTGCCGGTGTGCTTGGCATCCAGCATCTGATGCGCGGACTTACCGAGTACGGCGGACTGGAACTTGCCTATAAGATAGTGACCAATGACACTTATCCCTCATGGGGTTACATGATTAAGAAGGGTGCAACCACCATTTGGGAATTATGGAATGGTGACACGGCAAATCCGGCGATGAATTCAAGAAACCATGTGATGCTTTTGGGAGACCTGCTGATATGGTTCTATGAGGATCTTGCCGGTATAAAAAATGCTCCCGCTTCCGTCGGGTTCAAGCAGATTCTGATGGAACCGGTATTCCCGGAAAAACTGAATTATGTGAATGCTTCGCATGTATCGCCTTATGGCAGGATAGGGAGTTCCTGGAAACGTGACGGCAATAAGCTGGAGTGGAACGTTGAGATTCCTGCCAATACAACCGCTACGGTCAAGCTGCCGCTTGACTTCCATGTACAGGTAGATGTCGGTCAGGCGGGGATTCATTCCGTGGAGGAGGCTGACGGTAAGCTGGTAGTCGAATTGGGCTCCGGCAAGTATGTATTCATGTCTGAATGATATTTTTCTAACAACAATAAAACAGATGTAACTATGAGACTAAAAAGATTGTTTTTGGGGGTAATGCTTTTGGTGGGCATTACGGGTGCCGGAGCGGCAAATGCTGCTCCGGAAGACATCTCTGCTTCTATTTCCTTGAAAGTGCCGGGGAATGATGCCAAGCAATATCCGCTGGCCTTGCAGAAGATGCAGGATGGTATGTACAGCTGCCGGGCTTCGGAAGCGTTGCCGTTGGACATCATCCGCCAGGTGGTGGACAAGGATGGCAAACAGCGCATTACCGTCACACTCAAGGCGCTGGAAAATGTGTATTTCAACTACGGGGAACAGATAAAGACCGGTTACAAGCATTCGGACTGCCAGTTCTACATGCCGGGCTTCTGGTATCGCCGCAACCTGCGTTCGCCGAAGGAAGCTCCTTCTTTCCACACATCGGACAGTTGGCTGGTGCGTGAGGACCGTTTGAGCACTCCGCTGACGGCAGCTTTCAATCCGGCAAGCGGTACGTCCATGTCGGTTATCCGTATTGACAAGTTCGACAAGGAAGCTTTGACCACTCATAAGGAGGGAGAGGTAATCTTGTCCGGCGAGACTTCCATCGGATATACCGGTTTCTGCAATGTGGATGGTGTGACTGTCTTGGCATACGGTTTCCCCTATAAGGAAGCACCGAAGACATATATCCGCAAATTGACGCTGGCTCCTGCCGTTGAGGCTTTCCAGTTGCTGCGTAAGGGCGATAGCATCTCCATGACTTGGGAGGTGTCCGAAAGGAATGCTGCCGATTTCTCGGAATGCGTACAGCGCACCTGGGAGTATTGTTATGACACTAACCGCCCGAAACCGGTTGACACACCTTACACGGTAGACCGCATGAAGGAGGTGATGAGCAACTTCTTTGTGGAAAGCTATGTCAGCAATACCCCCACTCATTATTACTCCGGTGTAGAGTTGGAGACTGCTACTTGTGCCAATACCGATGTTGCCGAAGTGGGCTTTGTGGGACGTACGTTGCTGAACGCTTTCAATGCTTTGGAGTATGGCAAACAGCAGAACCGCCAAGACCTGGTGGACAATGCCAACCATATCTTTGACACTTATCTCCAGAACGGTTTTTCGCCTGCCGGTTTCTTCAACGAAGTGGTACACTACAACCGCGGCTTTAAGGAAACCAGACATAGCATCCGCCGTCAGTCCGAGGGAGTATATGCCATCTTGAACTATTTGAACTATGAGAAACAGCAGAAGCGTAAACACCCCGAATGGGAGAAACGCATCAAGGGCATGCTGGACAGCTTCCTCAAGTTGCAGAACGAGGACGGCAGCTTCCCGCGCAAGTTCAAGGATGATTTCTCTGTCGTGGATGCCAGCGGTGGTAGCACGCCTTCGGCAACATTGCCTTTGGTGATGGCGTCCAAGTATTTCAAGGACAAACGTTATCTGGCAAGCGCCAAGCGTACGGTAGACTATCTGGAGAAGGAACTGATATCCAAAGCCGATTATTTCTCTTCTACGCTGGATGCCAACTGCGAGGACAAGGAAGCCTCCTTGTATGCTGCTACGGCTGCTTATTATCTGGCTTTGGTTACCAAAGGAGAAGAGCGTGCACACTATGCCGGTCTGGCAAAGAAAGCCGCTTATTTTGCTTTGTCGTGGTATTATACTTGGGATGTTCCTTTTGCCGAAGGTCAGATGCTGGGAGATATCGGCTTGAAAACCCGTGGTTGGGGAAATGTGTCGGTAGAGAATAACCATATCGATGTATTTATCTTCGAATTTGCCGATGTGCTGCATTGGCTCTCCAAGGAGTACAACGAGCCGCGCTTCTCTGACTTTGCCGAGGTGATTTCCACTTCCATGCGCCAGTTACTGCCATATGAAGGACACATGTGTGGCATTGCCAAAGTAGGCTATTACCCGGAAGTGGTGCAGCATACCAATTGGGATTACGGACGTAACGGAAAGGGATATTACAACAATATCTTCGCTCCGGGCTGGACGGTTGCTTCTTTGTGGGAGTTGTTCACTCCGGGACGTGCGGAGCAGTTCTTGTTGAAAAAATGATAGTCTAAACAGTAACCAATATTTGTATTTATGAATAAGATGATGACTTTGTTGGCAAGCGTGATGCTATTGGCATCGGCTTGCACGGGCAAGCAGGCGAGCGAAAAGACTGCTTCTGGACTGGAACCTGCGAACTTCCGTACGGAAGTGGATGGCAAGCAGACAGACTTGTTTGTTTTGAAGAATAAGAATGGTATGGAAGTTTGTATTACGAATTTCGGCGGACGTATTGTATCAGTGATGGTGCCAGACAAGGATGGCGTTATGCGTGATGTGGTGCTGGGCTTCGATTCCATTCAGGACTACATCAAGTTCCCTTCGGATTTCGGCGCTACCATCGGACGTTATGCCAACCGTATCAACCAGGGTAAGATTACAGTGGATGGGGTAGAGTATCAGCTGCCGCGCAACAATTACGGTCATTGCCTGCATGGAGGTCCCAAGGGATACCAATATCAAGTGTTCGATGCCCGCCAGTTGAGCAGTCAGGTTCTGGAACTGACTTATCTGTCGAAAGACGGAGAGGAGGGCTTCCCGGGTAACCTGACCTGCAAGGTCACTTTCTCGCTGACAGATGACGATGCCATCGACATTCGTTACAGTGCCGAAACAGACCGTACCACTGTTGTCAATATGACGAACCATTCTTACTTTAACCTGGACGGTGACCCCTCCAAGTCCAATTCGGATTATCTGCTCACTATCGATGCAGATGCTTATACCCCCGTGGACAGTACCTTCATGACTACCGGTGAGATTGTTTCCGTAGAAGGTACGGATATGGATTTCCGCACTCCTACTGCTGTTGGCGCCCGTATCGACAATGACTTTGAGCAGTTGAAGAACGGCAAGGGCTATGACCACAACTGGGTACTCAATACGAAGGGCGATGTCACCCGCCCGTGTGCCACCCTCGAATCTCCCTCAACGGGTATTGTGCTTGATGTCTATACCAACGAACCGGGCATTCAGATTTATGCCGGTAACTTCCTGGATGGCACACTGACCGGAAAGAAAGGTATTGTGTACGGTCATCGTGCTTCTGTCTGTCTGGAGACTCAAAAGTATCCCGATACGCCCAACAAGCCGGAATGGCCTTCGGCGTTGCTGAAGCCGGGAGAAAAGTATGACAGTCATTGCATCTATCGCTTTTCGGTGAAGAAATAAATATAGGGGATGTGTCATCTGTGTGCTATCAACCGTTTTGATACCCTCTTATTGTATGGCCTTTTTTGTGAATCTAAAACATAATATACAATGAAACACTTTAGTGTTTTTTTATTGGCTGCTTTATTCCCTTTGATTTTCATGGGTTGCAAAAGTGAGGAAGACTCTTATCCTCCTATTCATTATGGACACAATTTAGCATTTGTCGATGAAAATGGTAATGATTTGATTGAGGGAATGCAAACCGGTCTTGGAAGAAATGGTAAGCCTGCTTTGAGAGAGAAAGATTACTCCTATAAATTGGTAGAACCCGATTCTAAAGATGACTTTACCGGACCGGACTGTATCTATGTGGAAAGCAGGGACGGACTTTTTACTTTGGCAATCTTTGATGCACTATGGGATGGATATAAATATGACAAGAAGCCTGAAGTATTGAGGCGTACGTTTGTTTGTCCCTATATCTTTGGTGACGGAGAGGAATATTCCATTATTTCCCATTGGAAGTACAATGATGGTTATGGCAGTGTTGAACTTATTAGAGTAACTATAGATGGTGTGGATGCCCGCATCGAATCAGGAGCAGACAAATATCACCCGTTAGTTGTCGTTGTGTTGGCAAAGTAACTTGTTTTTCTTAAATACTCTGTCTTGGTAAAATCAGCACTTTATCAAGACAGAGTTTTTATTCTTTGGAATTACCGCATCGCCAGCGCCTTATTCTCCGCCTCCTCCATAATCTCCCGTTCTCCCGGCCCTTTGTCATTGATGCCGCAAAGGTGGAGGATGCCGTGGATGATGACACGGTACAGTTCACGTTCGTAGTTGTTATCGGCGAACTGTTCCGCATTGGTGCGTACGGTATCGAGGCTGATGAAGAGGTCACCGCTAAGGCGGTTGCCTTCACAGTAGTCGAAAGTGATGATATCTGTGTAATAATCGTGTTGCAGATATTGGCGGTTCACTTCGAGTATCTTCTCGTCCGAGCAGAAGATGTAGGCGATTTCACCGACTCTTTTTCCGTAAGTGGCGGCTACGGATTTTATCCATTCCGTGGTTTCACGCTTCTTGATGGATGGCATTTCCACGCCGTCTGTCTGATAACTAATCATTTTATTTACGATTTAATGATTTACGATGTACGATTGAAATTACGTTCTTGCGATTAAGCTAGTTCTTTTAAAAGAAGAATAAGTAACTGATGATGATGGCTGCAATGATGCCGGAAAAATCGGCAATCAGCCCACACGTCACGGCATTCCTCGTTTTGGTGATACCTACGCTGCCGAAATACACAGCAAGAATATAGAATGTGGTGTCCGAAGCGCCACGTGCCACGCAACTCATGCGTCCTACAAATGAATCGGCGCCATACTGTTTCATGGTGTCAATCATCAGTCCGTTGGCACCGCTGCCGCTCAGTGACTTCATCAGGGCAGTGGGTAGGGCACCTACAAAGCTGGTATCTACACCGAATAGTCCTACTACATAACCGATACCGTTCACCAGTATATCCATGGCGCCGGAAGTGCGGAAAACGGCGATTCCAACGAGAAAAGCAACCAGATAAGGGATAATGCGTATGGCAGTGGTAAAGCCTTCTTTGGCTCCTTCTATAAAGGCATCGTATACATTGATTTTCTTCCATAGCCCCCAGAGGATGAACAGCAGGATGATGGAGAACAGCAGTATGTTGGCAATTAAAGTGGAATATACACCCATTTCATCACGGCTAATCTGTGTGAACAGATAAATGAGTGCGGCAAAGAAAAGACTGATGCAGCCAATCAGGATAAGTATGGGCTTGTTCAGCAGGTTGATGCGTTGTGCAATGCTGACGGCAATGACACCGACAATGGTCGAGATGGCAGTCGTTATCAGTGTGGGGATAAAGATGTCCGTGGGTTGGGCGGCACCCATCTGCGAGCGATACATCATGATGCTGACGGGGATAAGTATCAGTCCCGAGGTGTTGAGGACAAGGAACATTACCATCGGATTGGTGGCAGTATCCTTTTTCGGGTTTAGTTCCTGAAGTTCCTTCATGGCTTTCAGTCCCATCGGAGTAGCGGCATTGTCCAGCCCCAGCATGTTGGCAGAGAGATTCATGAAAATGGAGCCCATGGCAGGATGTCCTTTCGGTATTTCGGGAAAGAGACGGCAGAATACCGGACTCAGCCAACGGGAGAGGGCATTGATCATGCCGCTGTTTTCGCCTATTTTCATCACGCCGAGCCAGAGGGCGAGTATTCCTGTCAGTCCCAGGGATATTTCAAAAGCTGTTTTGGAAGAGGAGAAGGTGGAGTTGACGAGTTCTGTGAATATCTCCACATCACCCATAAAAATGAGTTTGCAGAGGGCTACGATGAATGCGATGACGAAGAAAGCTACCCAGATGTAATTTAAAACCATGTATCGTTACTTTGTTTCTAGTGGATTAATATTTGTTTTCGTTGGCAAGATTCCAGGCGTTGAGGAAAGCTGCTTTGGTTATTTCTATCATTTTTTCCCAGTTCAGCCGGTCGGTGTGGTCCGAAGGCTGGTGATAATCGGGATGTCCGTCTGTGTGGTACCAGATGATGGGGATGTTGCACAGGGCAAAAGAAGCATTGTCACTTCCTCCCGTGGGGCGGTCCCAGGCGCGGTAGTCCGGTTGCAGGCGCAAGCTGTAGCGTGCAATGTCCTGCTTCAGCCAGTCGCCGAATACGGGGTGGGCGGCGGTGTAGAAGTAGACAACGTGTTGAGGCTGCTCGGGCTTATTGTTACGGCCTATCATGTCGAAATTGAGATAACCTTTCACCTGGCTGATGAAAGGACAGCTTTGTACAAAGTATTTTGAGCCGAGCAATCCCTTTTCTTCCCCATCCCAAAAGGCAAAGATGACCGTGCGCAGAGGCTTCTGTCCGGTGGCAAGAAATGCACGGGCTATCTGCAGGACGGCAGAGACACCGGAGGCATTGTCGTCTGCACCGTTGTATATCCGGTCGTTTGCCAGCGTCTCGTCCACACCCAGATGGTCGAAGTGGGCACCTACGATGACATATTCATCCGGTCGTTCTCCCGGGATGGTTCCCAATACATTACTCATCTGCAGGATGCGGTGGACGCCTTGTTTAAGGATGGCGATGGAGTCGGGATGCACTTGCCACCGTCCCCGTTGTTGGCGTTCCTTGTTGTAAGCCTCGAAGGGCTGGTAATAATTGTCCTTTTCCAGCGGGGCAATGCCGGCTTCTTTCAGGCAGGATGCCAGATAGCGGGCAGCCAGTCGTGAACCGTGCATGCCTGCTTCGCGTCCTTGCAGCTCATCATCGGCCAGAAAGCCGACAATAGCCTTGGCTGAAGTGCGGCTGATGCTTTGCAACCCCTTTTCTTGTGGAGATTGTGCATGTAAGGATAGTGCGAAAGAAAGGCAGCAGATTGCTCCCAAAACAGCTTTATACATGTCGTACGGTTTTAAGGATTGGACATACCGGTTGCAAAATTAAAGATAACTTTCCATAGTTTCTATATAAATGTAGTATTTTTGTCCATTGGCGGATGAATTCAAATCCGTGTAAATCAAATGAGAGAAGGATGAAAAAGAAGAATGAAGCAGTGGAAACCGTCTTGTGCGAACGTGTGCTTTCGGCAGAAGAAGTGGCGTGCATCTCGGTACAGATTCAGCAGGAATTGGAGGCGTATATCGACCCGGTGAAAAGGGAGTATCTTCCCCGTTTCTTCAAGACCGGAAAGGGGCAGTATGGCGAGGGGGATAAGTTTCTGGGAGTGGTGGTACCCAACACCCGGCAGGTGGCAAAGCAGCACAAGCACGAACCTTTTGGGGTAATGGCAACCTTGCTTCAGAGTGAATGGCACGAGTGTCGCCTTTGTGCCTTGCTGATGTTGGTGGAGCGATTCAAAAAGAGCGATGAAAAGGGGAAAAAGGAGATTTATGACTTTTACCTTTCGCAAACGGGCCGTATCAATAATTGGGATTTGGTCGATTTGTCTGCCCCCGGCATTGTGGGCGAATATTTGAAAGACAAACTTCGTAAAGACCTCTACCGGCTGGCGGATAGTCCGCTGCTTTGGGACCAGCGCATTGCTGTGGTATCTACCTATACTCTTATCAAAAATGGTGATTTCATCGATATATTAGCCCTTTCGGAACGGCTGCTCCATCATAAGCATGACTTGATGCAAAAGGCGGTAGGATGGATGCTCCGGGAGATGGGTAAGCGGGACAAGGACTTGCTGGTACAATTCTTGGAGAAGTATTGCAGGACGATGCCGCGAACGATGTTGCGCTATGCCATAGAGAAGTTTCCGGAGGAGGAGCGCAAGGAGTTTATGAAGCGCTGATGGGGAATGAAAATCGTTAAACTGTATTTTGCTCTTCTTGCCAACAAGTTGACAAGTTTTTGCCACCTTATTGGCAAGACTTTGCCACCGCGTTGGCAAACTTTTGCCATAGGCATGGCAAAGTTTTGCCAAAGGTGAGGCAAAGAGTTGGCAAAATTAGTCTCTGATGGTCAGTGCGTTACCAGAGGTAGCCTTCTGCGTAACTATCAAATTCTGTAGCCATGCCGGCATCCAGATGTCTGAAGACGTTCAGTACGGATTGTTGCTCTTCGGGGAGCAGCAGGCGTTCGCCTTTGCGGGCGCGGTAGTAGGTGCGTTGGCCGAAGCCGGCTATCAGGTTGGCGATGGCGATTCCCCGCTTGTTGTAGGGTAGGCTGTTCAGCATGTTCATGAAGCCTTTGGCGTAACGCGCCTTCTGACTGGAGCGGTAGAAGGGGCATTCCCCTTTGACGGTGGCAAGGCGTTTGGGGCTGATGATTTTCCAGTAATCCTTTTCGGTAGGCATGCTCTGCATGGCGAGCTGGCGGAGGCAGGTGGCAGCCTTGGGGCATTGACCGTTGAGGCACAAGGGGTAGTCGAAGGGGACTTGGGTAAAGGATATTTCTTCTTTCATAAGTAGCGTGTTCTATGCATTGTGCTTTCAGCAGGGGTAGATTTGGTTTGCTGTCAGTAAATGGCTGGTTATTTTACACAAATGTAGGAAGAAAGTGTGAACCTGCAAATATATTTCAAGTATATATCTTGCTACTTCTATCGTTTTTTCTGTAATTTGCCTCCGAGCAGCATAATATTCCGTTGTATGGAGCGTGCCAGGTATGTCATACGCCCTTTACTTATGTGAAAAAAGAAAGGGGATGAGTGCTATCTCAAAATAAATTCGTTATTTTGCAGTAGACAAAAAGCTTTGGAGTATGAAGTCATTGTATATCAAGAACTATAAGAACCTAAGAGAGCTGTCTATTGATTCGCTTGCTCGGGTCAATTTAATAGTAGGGTGCAACAATGTAGGTAAATCTACGTTGCTGGAAGCTGTTTCCATTTATTTGGCAAACGGGAATGACGAATGGCTGAAAACGATTTTGGATTTCAGAGGGGAAATGGTGAATGTAGATTCCGCTAAAGGGGATGTGGATTTCAGCCAAGTATTGTCGGAGCATTACAGCTCCTTGTTTTCCGGGCGTAAGATGGATTTCAGGAATGCCACGGCTATTTCCATTGGCGAACAGAGTGACCTACTGAATATCAAACTTGTACATATAGCCGAGGAACAGAGGGGAGGGACAATTGTACGTTGGGTCTATAATGATGACGATGCTGATTCGGGCGAACACTTATTTCGTTACATAGGTGATGGTTTGAGTGTGGTCTCAGGCTCGAATGCCCCTATGCTAATACCTTTCTTTCGACGTGGCTTTCCGGGCAATGTAAAGGACAGAGTTCCGTTTGAGTACGTATTGGCACAAGACTTTCATCTTAGAAAAAATGTATTGCTTTTCGACCGTATCTCTCTATCCGATAGAGAAGGTTATGTTTTGGATGCCCTGCGCATCATCGAACCAAGTATTGACCGGCTGAACTTCTTGAATGAGAATGAATATTCCAATAGGCGTGTCCCTTTTGTCACTTTGAAAGATACGGGCGAGCGTGTTCGTTTGAGTTCGATGGGTGACGGCATTAACCGGATTCTTACTGTAATTCTTGCGTTGGTCAATTGCAAAGGTGGCGTCTTCTTGCTGGATGAGTTTGAAACGGGGCTTCACTATACGGTACAGACCCAATTGTGGAGAGTTATCTTCATGCTTTCCGAAAAACTGAATGTCCAGGTATTTGCCACTTCGCATAGTCACGATTGTATCAATAGTTTTATAGCTGTGAACCGGGGAGGTCAGATAATTCGCTTGGACAACCGGGGAGGAGAGATCGTTGCTGTGAACTATAGCGATGACAAGGAGATGGAATTTATAGCACAAAATGGTGTTGAAATACGATAGGATATGAGTAAATTAAGCAAGAGCTTGCCCTATCATTTGTTCGTTGAAGGGAAAAATGACCTTCATGTAGTTTCGTCTTTATGCGGACTACATCATGTGAATCAGAATTTCAATATCAAAGTTTGCGAGAGTGTAGAGAACGCAATCGGGCTGTTCAGGCTGACACTTACTAATCCATCGGCATATCCTCGTATCGGTGTTGTGCTGGATGCTGATACTGATGTGGAAAAACGCTGGAGGCAATTGGTTGATATTTTGAAATCCAGTAATAAATATGACTGTGATGGCTTAGATTTGCCTTCTGACGGACTGGTCTTGTATCCGTTGAATGACTATGACGCTGTAGTAGGTATTTGGATTATGCCCAATAATCGTTTTGAGGGGATGTTGGAGGATTTTGCATTGAACATGATTCCGGCAGAAGACCTTTTGATTCGGAAAGTTGAAGTAGTGCTGTCAGAGTTGGAAGCAGAAGGGATACAACGCTACAAGCAAGTGCATCGCTCCAAGGCAAAAATACATACGTTCTTGGCATGGCAGGATGAACCGGGAAAGCCTATCGGACAAGCTATTACTGCTCGTATATTGAATCCGGATGCAGAAGAAGCAAAAGCTTTTATAGGATGGCTGAATAAGTTATATGATAGATAGTATGGAACAAGAAGATTTTGATATACGCAACCAGCAGCCCGTCACCAGCCGAGAACGTGATTTCGAGAACGCTCTCCGTCCGTTGAATTTTGAGGATTTCAGCGGGCAGGACAAGGTGGTGGACAATCTGCGCATATTTGTGAAAGCTGCCCGCCTGCGTGGCGAGGCGCTGGACCATGTGTTGCTTCACGGCCCTCCCGGATTGGGAAAAACAACACTCAGCAATATCATAGCCAACGAACTGGGCGTAGGTTTCAAGATAACTTCCGGTCCGGTACTCGACAAGCCGGGGGATTTGGCGGGAGTGCTTACCAGCCTGGAGCCCAATGATGTACTTTTCATCGACGAAATACACCGGTTGAGCCCCGTAGTGGAGGAATATCTGTACTCAGCCATGGAGGACTACCGCATAGACATCATGATAGACAAAGGCCCTTCTGCCCGAAGCATACAGATTGATTTGAATCCTTTCACGCTGGTGGGAGCTACCACGCGTAGCGGTCTGTTGACAGCTCCGTTGCGTGCCCGTTTCGGTATCAACCTGCATCTGGAATATTACGATGATGATGTGTTGAGCGGCATTATCCGTCGTTCGTCCGGCATCCTCGATGTGCCTTGCTCCGTAAGGGCTGCCACCGAGATTGCGAGCCGCAGCCGTGGCACACCGCGTATTGCCAATGCATTGCTGCGGCGTGTACGCGATTTTGCCCAAGTGAAAGGTTCGGGGAGTATCGATACGGAAATTGCACAGTTTGCCCTCGAAGCCCTGAATATCGACAAATACGGTCTGGATGAGATAGATAATAAGATACTCTGCACCATCATTGACAAGTTCAAAGGCGGCCCGGTGGGACTGACCACCATTGCCACCGCTTTGGGCGAAGATGCCGGCACGATAGAGGAAGTCTATGAACCGTTCTTGATAAAAGAGGGTTTCCTGAAACGTACCCCCCGTGGGCGTGAAGTGACGGAGCTTGCCTACAAGCATTTGGGGCGGAGTCTCTATAGTAGCCAGCGTACCTTGTTTGGCGACGAGTGATTCATTAATCATTAATCACTAACCATTAATCATTAAAAAGAAGTGGCCGGATTAAAATCATTGGCAAAAGAAACTGCCATTTATGGGCTGAGCAGTATTGTGGGGCGTTTCCTCAATTACCTGCTGGTGCCCGTATATACCATGGCGATGTCCGCACAGAGTGGCGGCTATGGCGTAGTGACGAATGTATATGCGTGGGTGGCCCTCATGCTGGTATTATTGACGTGCGGCATGGAAACCGGTTTCTTCCGCTTTGCCAATAAAGGGGAGGATGACCCGATGCGTGTGTACTCCACGACATTACTCAGTGTGAGTATGGGGGCGCTTACTTTCCTTGCATTGGGGCTGCTGTTTCTCGACCCTATTGCCGGATGGATGGAGTACAGTGAGCATCCCTGGTACGTGGGCATGATGATGATTGTGGTGGCGATGGATGCTATTCAAAGCATTCCTTTCGCTTATTTGCGCTACAAGAAGCGTCCCATTAAGTTTGCGGCACTCAAACTGCTGTTCATCTTCCTGAATATAGCACTGAATCTGGTCTATTATGTAGGGATGAAAGGGGATGACGTGGGCTATGCCTTCCTTTTCAATCTGATATGCACCTCTACCATTATGCTTTGCATGATTCCGGAGTTACGCGGGTTTGCTTATGTGCTGGATAAAAAACTGTTGAAGCGGATGCTTGCTTACAGTCTGCCGTTACTGGTACTTGGCTTGGCGGGTATCTTGAATCAGGTGGCCGATAAGATTATTTTTCCTTTTGTCTATCCGGATGAGGCGGAAGCTACTGTGCAGTTGGGCATTTATGGAGCTGCCAGCAAAATTGCTATGGTGATGGCGATGCTTACACAAGCTTTCCGCTATGCATACGAGCCTTTTGTCTTCGGAAAGAGCCGGGACAAAGACAATAAGCAGGTATATGCGCAGGCCATGAAGTTTTTCATCATCTTTACACTGCTGGCATTCCTGGCTGTCATGTTCTATCTGGATATTTTGCGCTATATCATCGGCCCTGATTACTGGCCGGGATTGCGGGTAGTGCCTATCGTGATGGCTGCCGAAATCTTTATGGGTATCTATTTCAATCTTTCCTTCTGGTACAAGCTGATTGACGAAACGCGTTGGGGAGCCTACTTCTCCCTGATAGGTTGCGCGGTGCTGGTAGTGATGAACATACTTCTGATTCCCCGATACAGTTATATGGCTTGTGCCTGGGCAGGATTCTGTGGCTATGGTATCGCCATGCTTCTGTCCTATTTCGTAGGGCAGAAGAAGTATCCCATTCAGTATGACCTGAAGGCTATCGGTAGTTATGTGCTGCTTGCGGCAGTACTCTATCTGGCTGCCGAATATGTCCCGATAGAAAATATCTACCTGCGTATGGTGTACCGTACCGTTTTGTTGCTGGTCTTTGTGGCCTATATCGTGCGGCGTGATATGCCTCTCGGCAGCATACCCGTCATCAGCTGGTTGATAAAGAAATAAACTACTGAATAGTAAATCGTCAAATTGTAAATATCATGGATTCTGACAACAGAAATACCTTCGCTATCAAGACTTTTCTGAAAGACTATCTTGATTTGCGTAAAGACAAGGACAATGAACTGGAAACTGTAGATTCCATCCGTAAGGGAGTGGAATTCAAAGGAGCCAATCTTTGGATTCTGATATTCGCCATATTCATGGCCTCGTTGGGATTGAATGTAAACTCCACAGCCGTGATTATCGGTGCCATGCTCATCTCGCCGCTGATGGGGCCTATCATGGGCGTGGGGCTTTCTGTGGGGTTGAATGATTTTGAATTGATGAAGCGGTCTTTGAAGAGCTTCTTGATAACTACCTTGTTCAGTGTGACCACTGCTACCATTTTCTTTCTGGTGAGTCCCGTTGCCGAGGGGCAGTCGGAATTGCTGGCACGTACGTCACCCACCATTTATGACGTATTCATCGCCTTGATGGGTGGCTTGGCAGGTGTGACGGCGCTCTCTACCAAAGAGAAAGGAAATGTGATTCCGGGTGTTGCCATTGCCACGGCTTTGATGCCGCCTCTCTGTACGGCAGGCTACGGGCTGGCAACGGGTAACTTGATTTATTTCCTCGGTGCATTCTATCTTTATTTCATCAATTCCGTGTTTATCAGTCTTGCCACTTTCCTGGGCGTGCGCGTGATGCACTTCCAGCGCAAGGAGTTTGTGGATAAGAACCGGGAGAAGAAAGTACGTAAATATATTGTCCTGATTGCTATCCTGACCATGTGTCCCGCTGTCTATCTGACGGTAGGTATCGTCCAGGATACCTTCTTTGAGAGTGCTGCCAACCGTTTTGTCAACGAGCAGCTCTCCTTTGAGAATACGCAGGTGCTGGACAAGAAAATCCATCACGAGGGCAAGGGCCACGAAATACGTGTCGTGCTGATTGGGCAGGAGGTGCCCGAAGCTTCCATCGCCATTGCCCGCAGCAAGATGAAAGACTATAAGCTGGACAATACCAAGCTGATAGTCCTCCAAGGTATGAACAATGAAGCGGTGGATATTTCTTCCATCCGTGCCATGGTGATGGAAGACTTCTACAAGAACAGTGAGCAGCGTCTGGTGGAACAGAAACAGAAGATTGCCACACTGGAGCAGAATTTGGAAAGATACAAAACCTTCGATGAATTGGGCAAGAAGATTATCCCAGAACTGAAAGTGCTCTACCCGTCGGTAAAGACCGTATCAATATCTCATGCGATTGAACTGGCGGTAGATTCTGTACGGGTGGATACTGTGACCCTTGCCGTCTTGAAATTCGGCAAGCATCCGGGTGCGCACGAGAAGGAAAAGATTGCGGAGTGGCTCAAGGCGCGTACGGGTGCCAAGCAATTGAGGCTGATTACTGAATAATACAAGAATTGACGGAATGAAAATAAGATTTATACTGATAGCTGTCTGCTTCCTTTTTTCTCTGCCGGGACAAGCGGATGAAGGGATGTGGATGCTGGGAAATCTGAACAAGCAGACACGCCAGACCATGAAAGAGTTGGGCTTGCAGATGTCTGTCAACAAGCTATACAATACGAAACGCCCGTCTCTGAAGGATGCGGTAGTCAGCTTCGGAGGCTTTTGTTCCGGAGTGGTGGTGTCCGGGGACGGGCTGGTGTTTACCAATCATCACTGCGGCTTCAGCAGCATACAGCAACACTCGTCTGTGGAGCACGACTATCTGAAAGACGGCTTTGTGGCACGTAATCTTAGTGAAGAACTGCCTAATCCGGAACTTTACGTCCGCTTCCTCTTGCACCAGCAAGACGTGACCCGTCGGGTACTTGGAGCAGTAAAACCGGATATGAACGAATCTGAGCGTACAAGTGTAGTAGATTCGGTGATGCTGGTCATTGGCGAAGAGGTTTCTCGTAAAGACTCCACGCTGATAGGCATTGTGGATGCTTACTATGGAGGCAATGAATTCTGGCTTTCCGTTTATCGCGACTACAATGATGTGCGTCTGGTATTTGCACCCCCTTCTTCAGTGGGCAAGTTCGGCTGGGACACTGACAACTGGGTATGGCCACGCCATACGGGCGACTTCGCCGTATTCCGTATCTATGCCGGCAAAGACAACCGTCCTGCCGACTACTCTCCCGACAATGTTCCCTACCATCCCGAATACGTGGCTCCGATATCCCTGGACGGCTATCGTGAGGGTTCCTTCTGTATGACGATGGGCTATCCGGGCAGTACGGAACGCTATCTTTCCTCTTTTGGCATCGAAGAGATGATGACCACCACCAACCAGGCTCAGATAGATGTCCGTGGTGTGAAGCAGGCCATCTGGAAGCGTGAAATGGATAGCCGTGACAGCATCCGCATCAAGTACGCTTCCAAATACGACGAAAGTTCCAATTATTGGAAGAACAGCATAGGAGTGAACCGCACCATCAAGAAACTGCATGTGCTGGACAAGAAGCGTGCCATGGAGACCGAACTCCGTCGCTGGATACAGCAGACACCGGAGGAGCGGGAACATCTGCTGCATCTTTTTTCCGACCTGGAGCTGAACTACAAGAGCCGCCGTGATGCTTATCGTGCCAGAGCTTACTTTGCCGAATCTTTCCTGAACGGTCCGGAACTGGTGCAGCTTGCTTTGTCCATCCTCAACTTCGACTTTGAGGGGGAAGAGAAAACGGTGGTTGCCAATCTGAAAGCTATCGTTGAGAAATATGCCAATCTGGACTTGGGCATTGACAAGGAAGTGTTTACAGCACTGTTGAAAGAATACCGCTCCCAAGTGGATTCCACCTATCTGCCCGAGCTCTACCAGACGATTGCGACAGAATACGGAGGTAACGAGCGTACCTATGTGGATAGTCTTTATGCCCGCTCGGAGCTGACCACCCCCCGTGGATTGAAGCGTTTTCTGGAGCAGGACACCACCTATCAGATATATAATGACCCTGCCATCAACTTGGGCATCGACCTCATCACGAAGCTATTCGAGATGAATATGCAGGTACAGCAGGCTTCCGGTGAAATCGAGCGGAATGAACGTTTGTTCAACTCTGCCGTGCGACGTATGTACGCATCCCGTAACTTCTATCCCGACGCCAACTCCACCATGCGTTTGAGTTTTGGCACTGTCTGCGGTTATGCCCCCTTCGACGGAGCGGAATATGATTATTATACCACCGCGAAAGGTATTCTGGAGAAAGTCAGAGCCCATGCAGGCGATGTGGATTTTGAAGTGCAGCCTGAGTTGCTATCCCTTCTTTCCTCCGGTGATTTCGGTAGATATGCCGATGAGAAGGGAGAAATGAATGTCTGCTTTATCTCCAATAATGACATTACGGGAGGCAATTCCGGCAGTGCCATGTTCAATGCCAAAGGAGAACTTCTGGGGCTTGCCTTCGATGGGAACTGGGAAGCCATGAGCAGCGACATCCTTTATGAGCCGAAGATGCAGCGCACCATCGGGGTAGATGTACGCTACATACTGTTTATGATTGAGAAGTATGGGAAGGCAGGAAATCTGATTCAGGAACTGAAGCTTGCCAATCCTTAACGTGTGCCCCCTGCCTATACTTTTATGGGTGATATTTTCTAAATCACTCCACGGATACGGTCATCGAATGCCGAGAGTGCTGCCTTTGCCCCTTCGCCCATGGCAATGACTATCTGCTTGTAGGGAACATTCGATACATCCCCTGCCGCATATACCCCCGGAAGTGTGGTACGGCAGAAAGCGTCAATCTTAATCTCCCCGGTCGGAGTCGTTTCCAGCTTGTTGCGGAAAGGAGCGCTGTTGGCTGCCAAACCGATTTGCACGAAGATGCCGTCTAACGGGAAGTCGCGTTCCTCGCCGGTAAGGCGGTCCTTGATGCGGATAGAAGTTACTTTTTCCCCGTTTCCATCGACTTTTACGGTCTGTGACGAGGTGAAGATTTCCACATTCGGCAGGCTCCGGGCTTTCTCTTGCAGCACTTGGTCGGCTTTCAGTGTATCGGCAAATTCGAATACCGTTACCTTCCGGCAGATGCCTGCCAGGTCGATGGCAGCTTCAATCCCCGAGTTACCTCCACCGATAACCGCCACATGCTTGCCTTGATAGAACGGACCGTCGCAATGCGGACAGAATGCCACGCCGCGTCCTATGTATTCCGCTTCGCCCTCCACATTCAGTTTGCGCCAGCTTGCCCCTGTGGCAATGATTACCGCCGGTGCATGGAACACCTCGCCGCCTACGGTGGAGACACTTTTTTCCGTTCCCTGCAACTCTACTTTCTCTATCTTACGCTCCTCGAAAATCTCTATCGGATAGTGCTCTATATGTGTGCGGAGTGCGTTGGCAAGTTCTGCACCAGTAGTCTGCGGCACGGAGATAAGGTTTTCTATGCCTACCGTCTCTTTTACCTGTCCGCCTATGCGCTCGGCAACAATCGCCACCCGTAGGCCCTTGCGTGCAGAGTAGATGGCTGCGGAAGCTCCGGCTGGTCCGCCGCCCAATACCAGCACGTCGAAATCTCTCTCTATCGGCGCTTCGTCCTCTTGCGGAGCACTGCCGAAGGCTTCTTCCAGCTTCTGCAAAAGCTCTCCTAAAGAACCGCGACCTACGTGAAGCAGCTTGCCATTAGCGTAGACTGACGGCACGGCTTGTATCTTCAGCGCATCCACTTCCTCTTGATTAAGCGCCCCGTCCACCATCTCGTGGGTGACGTGCGGATTCAGCAATGCGATGATGTTCAGTGCCTGCACCACATCCGGACAGTTGGTGCAAGTAAGCGATACATACGTTTGCAGGCTGATGTCGCCTTGCAACGCCCGGATGCGGCGACGAATTGCTTCGTCCGGCAGATTTTTCCCCTTTCCATCGGCATTCAGCACGGCAAGTAGGAGGGAAGTGAACTCGTGTCCGCCGGGGATGCCGCGGAACTTGATGCCGGTTTCCACATCGTCTTTCAGCAATGTGAACTCCAACACGGGGTTCTCTATCTCACTCATCCGGCAGGAGAGCTTGTCGGAACAGCTTGCCACATCCTTCAAGAATCCGATAAGCTCTTGTGCCTGCTCGTGACCCGGATGATAGGTGATGTGAAAGACGTAGCGGGCTTCCAAATGCTGGAATACGCTCCGCACCTGGTCTAATATAGTTGTTTCTAACATGATTAATAGGGTGTTTGGGGTGAGAAAATAGTCTTTTAATATGTTTGATATAGAGTAGTTGCAGAACTTGTGAGGAAGTACTCCAATACTCCTTCGAAAGTACTGCGGTACTCCTTTGAAAGTACTACAGTACTTCTGTACAAGTACTGCGGACGTCTTAAAGGAAAGCGGACGTCTTTCTATGGTGAAAGCGCCCGCTCCTCCTATTACTTATCAAATCTTTCCTACAAGGTCGATGCTCGGCTTCAAAGTTTCCGCTCCTTTCTTCCACTTGGCAGGGCATACTTCTCCATCGTGTGTGGCAACAAACTGTGCAGCTTCTACCTTGCGTAGCAGCTCGTCGGCATTGCGTCCGATGTTGTTGTCCTGTATCTCGGCAATCTTGATTTTACCCTCGGGATTTACGAGGAATGTGCCGCGATATGCCATGCCTTCCTCTTCAATCATCACGCCGAATGCGCGGCTCAGTACGCCTGTGGGGTCGGCAAGCATGGGGTACTTAATCTTGCGGATGCTTTCGGAAGCATCGTGCCATGCCTTGTGCACAAAGTGCGAGTCTGTGCTTACAGAATATACTTCTACGCCCATTGCTTGGAATTGGTCATATTTCTCTGCGATGTCTACCAGCTCGGTAGGGCATACGAAGGTAAAGTCTGCCGGATAGAAGAAGAAAATGGCCCATTTACCTTTTACGTCTTCGTGGGATACTGTTTTGAAACTTCCGTTTTGGAAAGCCTGAACCTTGAATTCAGGGAGTTGTGAGTTGATGATCGGTTCCATAATTTTTCTCTTTTAATAGGTTTAGTTTTTTGTTTTACCAATGCGAAGATTGTGCAGACAGAATGTAGAAGCCAGTTTGCTTGATGATGCTGAGGTGCAACCGACCTTCGCTTTTTCTGTTTGCAAAAATATAGCATTTTTCCCCGATAGAACAAAAAATCCGATTGAAAGATTTTATGGAGCGATAGATGAAATCTATACGACTGCTTGGGTTGCTTTCAGTGAGAGCATTTCCTTGGGTACGGAAAGTTTTATCTCCTTAACCAGCACTTCGAGCAGCGTGTGGCGGATAAAGTTCTTATTGGTCAGCAGCACGACCTGGCGGGTGGGGCAGGGGATGGCGAAGGAACGTACCAGCTCTTTCTGGGCATCGCCCAGTTGCAGAACGGCCAGTTCGGGGATGAAGGTCACGCCTTTGCCGCTTTCTACCATGCGCATAAAGGTCTCCATGCTGCCCAAGTGATAGGCAAGCTGGCTGGCACGTGCCGACTTCATCTGGCAGAAACGCACCAGCTGATCGCGGAAGCAATGGCCCTCGTCGAGCAGCCAAAGCTGTTCGCCGTTCAGGTCGGAAGTACGGATTACCTCGTTGTTGAAGAGGGCG